>Ga0209972_10000051_pt1 | contig 112606 bp, 89 predicted proteins | sample NOAtaG_7_FD_187302 | JGI IMG/M metagenome (GOLD analysis project Ga0209972, IMG submission 187302) | Freshwater lake microbial communities from Lake Erie, under a cyanobacterial bloom - NOAA_Erie_Diel1S_2200h metaG (SPAdes) (version 2) | ecosystem: Environmental > Aquatic > Freshwater > Lake ... | reverse complement strand
GTCCCTCACCACCACCGGCGGGCTCACGATCGCCGCCGGCGGCTCGCTCTCGGTGCTCGTCGGCACGAACGGCGGAGCCCGTACCATCAACGGTGCGGTGTCGAACGCGGGAACCATCGCGCTCACGTCGGCCAACCTCAACCTCCCCGGCATCGGCGCCGCGATCACGAACGCGGGAACGATCACCATCCCGGCCGGACGGACGCTCACCACCTCGGCGGCGACGTTCAACGCCAATGCGGGCGGTGCCATCGCGGGGGCCGGCACCTTCGCACACAGCACGGGCGGGTTCGTCATCGGTGCCGGCGGTGCGGCACCGGCGACCGATACGGTCAGCTTCACCGGCGCCACGATCTCCGGCGGCGGATTCGGCGCGACCGCGTCGCAGGTGGTTCGCCTGACCGCCACGAGCGTGACCGCTCCCTTCACCGTCGGCCCGGTGGTCGAGGTCCGCGGGGCGACGGCGTTCGGGAACACGGTGACGACGACCGAGACGTCGCTCCTCCGCATCGCGGGCGACGGGACACTCGCGCAGCCCAACGCCGCGGTCACGATGTCGAGCGGATTCACCAACAACGGCGTGGTGGAGCTCACGCACCTCGCGGGTGCCGCCGCCACGGCGTCACTCACGGTGACCGGCGGCACCTTCACGAACGCCGTCGGCGGGACGTTGCGGAACCTCGTGGGCGTCGCGGGCGGTACCCGGACGGTCACCGCCACGCTTTCGAACGCGGGTCGCATCGAGTTCTCCCCCGGTGCGGCCTCGCCGCTCGCCGTGGTCGGCGCGTTCACCAACATGGCCTCGGGAACCGTCGCGGTGGTCGTGCGCGGTGCAATCGCAGGCACGGGCCATGACGTGCTGCAGGTCGAAGGGGCGGCGACGCTCGGCGGGACCCTCACCGCCACGCTCGGCGGCGGCTACGTGCCGGCGGGGGGTGCTGTGCACGACGTGCTCACCGCCACCAGCACGACCGGCGCCTTCGCCACGGTCACCCTGCCGGCCGCCTTCCAGTCGGTCACCTACCCCGGCACCGTGGTGCGCCTGACCGGCCTGTTCGCCGCGGGCCTCAACAGCTTCACGAACGCCGCCGGCGGCGCGTGGAGTGTCCCGACCAACTGGAGTCTGGGCCGCGTCCCTGTGGCCGGCGACAGCGTCGTCATCGCCGGTGCCGGGACGTACGCCGTGACGCTCGACGTGGCCTACACCGGGACGTCCATCACCGTCGGCGGCGGTACCGGCAGCCCCACGCTCACCCTCGGCGCGCCGGCGCTGACGCTCGCCTCGGCGCTCCGACTGCGCAGCGGCGGCACCGTGGCGGCCAACGGCGCCAGCATCAGCGGCGTCGGCGCGGCCATCATCGACGACGGCGCGACGCTCTCGCTCGCCAACTCGACGATCGCGCTCCCCGTCGCCAACGCCGGCCTGCTGCTCGCCCCCGCCGGCGCGGCGGCCTCGACCGCGTCGCTCACCGGCGGCCTCACCACCACCGCCACTTCGGTCGTCCGCACCGTCGGCAACACCGCGGCCGCCGTGACGCTCGCCGTCACCGGCGCCGTCACCAACAACGGGCTCCTCGAGCTCGATGCCCAGGGTGCCGGCACCGCCGGTGCCGCGAACACGGTCTCCATCCCCGGCGGGCTCGTCAACGCGGCCGGCGCGACCATCCGCACCACCGCCACGCTCAGCGGCGCCGCGCGCACCCTCGCCACTGCGCTGTCGAACCAGGGAACCGTGACGCTGCTCGGGCCGCTCGCGCTGCCGGCCAACTCGGCAACCCACACCAACAGCGGAACGATCGCGCTCGGCACCGCCGAACTGCGCGTGACGCTGGGGGGCACCGGCGCGGCCTTCACGAACGACGGCGCGATCACCGCCGACACCGCTGGTCGGCTGGTCGCGACCGGCACCGGCACCTGGACCCAGGGAGCCGGCGGCACGTTCACGGGTGGGACGCTCGCTGCCGCAGCCGGCGCGACGCTCGCCCTCGACGCCGCCGCCGCTCCCGACACGCTGCGCGCCGAGGATGCGACGGTCTCGCTGGCGGCCGGCGTGACGACGGGCGGCGCGACGATGGTCGTGAGCCGAGGCACGGTGAACGGGGCGGGACAGGTCACGGTGCAGGCCGGACGGACCCTGACCCTCTCGGCGGCGACGATCGGTGCCGCGCTCGTGAATGCGGGGACGATCGTCGTGCGACATCCCGGCACAAGCACCTTGTCTGGTGCGGTCACGACGACGGTCACGTCGGTCATCCGGACGCTCTCCGGGACCGCAGCGGGCGAGTCTGCGATCCTCGCGATCACCGGCGACCTCGACAACGCCGGCCTCATCGAGCTCGACAGCGAGGCCGCCGGGACCGAGGTCGGCCAAGCGAGCGAATTGTCCATCGCGGGGCTCCTCACCAACCAGGCCGGAGCGACCCTGCGCGCGACCGGCAACGGCACGGTGGCGCACCGGATCACGGGATCGGTGGTCAATGCCGGGACGCTCGACCTCAGCCCGGGGCGCCCCGCACCGCTCCTGATCGACGGATCGTTCACCAACACCGGAACGCTGGTGCTCGACGCCGTGTCGGGCACGCAACATGACGCCCTCGGGGTGACGGGCATCGCGACGCTCGGCGGCACGCTCACGATCAACGGGCTGGCCGGCTACGTCGGCGACGCCGCCGACCAGCTCGAGGTGCTGAACGCAGGCAGCGTGGTCGGGACGTTCGCGACCCTCGCGCTGCCCGCGGGCCTCCTGAGCGCGACCTACACCGGTACCACGGTCACGATCAGCGGGACATAGCGCCCGCGGCCGCGCTACGCCGAGAGGCCCTTCCGCGCGGCGAGGCCCATGAGCTCGGCGAAGCGATCCACCTCGTCGCGCGTGGTGTAGATCGAGGGGGTGACCCGCAACCCCTCGAAGTCGGGGTGCTTGATGAGCACGGTGAAGATGCGGTGCCGGCCCCACAGCCACTCGCGCAGCTTGCCCGTATCGAGGCCTTCGACCTGCACGAGCGCGATGGCCCCCGACCGGTCGTCGTCGATCGGCGTGTGCAGCTTCACGCGGGCACTCTGCTGGCGGAGGGGGGTCGCCCAGCGCTGGGTGAGCCACCGCAGCCGGCGCCACTTGCGCTCGGCCCCGATGCTCCGGTGGAACGCGAGTGCCAACCCGATCGCGTTGTGGTTCGCCGCCGGATGCGTCCCGATCTCCTCGTACTTGCGGATGTTCGCATCCTGCGACTTGTCGGCGCCCATGAGGGGCCAGAGCCCGGGGATCCGCTCGCGCCGGACGTACAGGAACCCGGTTCCGATCGGGGCGTGCAGCCACTTGTGGAGCGACGTGCCGTAGTAGTCGCAGCCCAGCGAGTCGCGCGTGAAGGGGAAGTGCGCGTACGCGTGGGCCCCGTCAACGAAGACGGGGATTCCCTTCTCGCGGCCGAGCCGGACGATCTCCGCCACCGGGAAGATCTGCCCGGTGAGAAAGGAGATGTGCATGACCTCGATCGCCTTCGTGCGCGGGGTGATCGCCTCGCGGTACCGGCGGACGATCTCGGCGTCGCTCGCGTTCACCGGGGCCGTGATCCGCTTCAGCACGATGCCGTCGCGTCGCTCGCGCTGCTCCCACGTCGTAAGCATGCGCGGGTAGTTCTGCGTCGTGACGATGATCTCGTCGCCCTTCGCGAGGTCGAGCCCGAGGATCATCGTCTCGTTCGCTTCGCTCGCGTTCCGGACGATCGCCAGCTCCTCCGGGTCGCAGCCGAAGTCGAGCGCGAGCTCCCGGCGAATGACCTCGATGCGGGGTTCGAGCACCCCCCACATGTGCTCGACCGGGATCTCGTTCGAGAAGCGGAGGTCGCGGATCATCGCCTCGAGCACGTGGCTCGGGGCGGGACTGACGCCGCCGTTGTTCAGGTTCGTCACCGTCCGGTCGGCGTCGAAGGCGCGCTGGACCTGCCCCCAGTAGTCCTCGTCGTCGGCGAGGGCGGCGGCGCTCCGGGTGCCGGCCACCGTCTCGGCGGCCAGCAACCGCCGTACGGCCGTGGCATTGAGCGCCGGGGCCGCGACGGCGGCGCCGGCGAGGCGGGTCATGAACGTGCGGCGGGAGGGCATGTCGGGCACCTGGGCGCGTGGGGACCCCGCGAATGTCCGGGATGGACGGAGGTTCGTAAAGGGGGGCGTGCACACCGGAAGGACTGCCAACCGGTCCCGAGGATGGCGAGACTTCACGGACCATGATCGTCCTCGACGCCTTCTCCGCCATCCTTGCGGTCCTCCAGCAGGCCTTCTTCGGCGCTGCCGCGATCGCCGCGGTCGCCGCCGGCCTCGACTGGGGGGTTCGCACGCGACGCATCCCGCCCTTCAGCCCCTTGGCCCGCTGGGTGCGCGGTTCCGTCTCGCCGCTCTTCGCGCCCATGGAGCGGCGCATCGTGCGCGCTGGCGGGCTGCCGACGTCCGCGCCATGGTGGACGCTCGCCGCCGTCGTGATCGGTGGGATCGTCCTGCTGTCGCTGCTCGGCTTCCTGCGCGAGCAGCTCGCGATGGCGCTGGTGCTCGGGTCGCAGGGGGCGGGCGGGCTGCTGCGCCTCGCCGCCTCGCTGACCTTCGGGTTCCTGAACATCGCCCTGCTGTGGCGCGTGATCTCGTCGTGGGTGCAGGCGTCGCCGTGGTCGCCGTGGGTGCGCTGGTCGTATGCCGCCACCGAGTGGATGCTCGCCCCGATCCGCAGCATCCTGCCGTCCATGGGGATGATCGACCTCAGCCCGCTCGTCGCCTACTTCCTGCTCGGACTGGTCCGCAGCTTCGTACTGCGCTTCTAGCGGGCGACCCGCACCCTAGCGCCGGATGACCGGGCCTTCGACGCGCGCCTGCAGATTGTGGTTGACGCGAACGCCGACCTGCCCGGCACTCGGCAGACCCGCGGCGGCGATGGCCGTCACCGGCTGGTCGCCGACGAAGAAGCGAATGGTGTCCGGCGTGACCTGCACGGCGAGCGGCCAGGTGGCCGTCCCGGCCGCGTCGAGCTTCGCCACGGCAGGGGACGCCGTCCACGGCACCACATCGCGCGTGGAGGATCCCTCGCGAACCTTGACGAGGAACAACCCGTCGCCTCGGACGAGGAAGTAGAGATATCGCTGCGCGGGCCCTTCGAGGTCGCTCCCGCCGAGGAAGATCCCGGAGGCCTCGAAGTGCTTGTACGGCGCCAGCTGCCGCATGGTGGCCTCGATGCGGTAGGTCCCGCTCGCCGTATCGGCCACCCGCCACGCGATGAAGGCCGGGCCGGTGACGACCCGTGCGCCGGATCCGTCGGGGGTCCACGAGACGTCGGCGACGCTCGACGAATCGTCGGCTCGGCCCCGCCAGTCGGCGGGAAGGCCGGTCCCGACGACCTTGACGTCGGCGTCGTCGGAACCACGGGAACAGGCAGCCAGCGGGATCGCCGCGAGGGCGAGGGCGAGGAGCGTGCGCATGGGAAGAGTCTAGCTCGCTTGCGCGAGCGCCCGCGAGTGGGGCTGGGATTCGCGGCCGCCGCGGTGAACGAGATCCCCTTGGCCGACGCCCGGGGTCCGGCGCGTGGCGAAGTGCAGCAGGAAAGCGACCTCGAGCGTCAGGAGGGGCACGGCCCACCCCGCCCACGCCATGATGATCCCCCGGGACTGCTCGTCGGCGATGCCCAGGCGCTGCAGGGCGATGTGCCCGAGACGGACCCAGATGAAGCTCAGGGTCGTGACGTAGCTTCGGAGCATCCAGCGCGCGTGCGGGATGAAGCGCCGCTGCGCGAGGTGCCAGACGGCCATGCCCGTCGTGCCCAGCCACGCGAACGCGAGCCCGACCCCTCCCGCCTGCACGATGGGGCCGCCGTTCGCCTTGAGCGCCAGCGCCAGACCGGCGACCGCCGAGACGAAAAGCCCGACGATATACGAGACACCGACTACGCGGTGCAGCCGACGCGCGTTGCGCCGCAGGTACGGCACGAACTGGAGCGGGCCGGTGAGGAAGGCCACGAGCCCGCCTGCGATGTGGACCTGGAGCCAGTTGCGCTGATCCCAGAAGTGGCGCGTGTAGGACTCGGGGGTGACCACGAGGAAGTGCGGCAGGTCACCCTTGAGATACCGAGCCATCTGCACGTACGACACCACGACGCCGATGATCGTGAGCCAGCGAACCGCCTGACGCTGCGTTGCGCTCAGGGCGTATCCTCCGGCGGATCGCGCACGCCAGGGCGTCGGATCGGTGAACGGCACGGCGACGTTGTTCCGCATCAGCCGTGCCTGCCGTGATCGGGGCCGTCGTCACACGGCTGCGCCGTGCAATTGCGCCGATCAACCGGAAAAGGATCGGTGGGGGGACACTGCCTGAGCAATGAGTGTCACGCCAGTGGCATCTGCCCGCCCGGCTTGACCTGCTGCGGTGCGCGACCGTTGCGCAGCCGCGACGCCACGATCAGCGCAATGGCGTACGCGAGCATCGCGGCGACCCAGTCCCACCATAGCGCATAGGACATCACGCCACTCGCGTATCGCGTCACCCAGATGGTGGTCCCCATGGCCACCGATGGCGGCACCGCGAGCAGCCATGTCGGTGCGGCCCCGGCCACCGTCCAGATGGCGATGACCACGGCCGGTCCGACCAGCCACAGCACGTCGAGCAGGCGCACGCGACCGAGCCGCCGGGAGACCCACTCCGGGACGAGCAGCCGCCAGCTGCGGCGGACCGACGGCTCGATCGCACCGCGAGCCACGAGGGTCGTCCCGGCGCGCCGCAGGCGGGCCTCCACGGACACCCCGTGCATCTCCCGGTACATGATGGCCTCCACGGTATCGCCCCGTCGCGGGACGGCGGGCAGCTGCGTCTCGGCGTACGCCGGCACGAGTCCCCATTCGGCGGCGCGCTGCGCGGGCCGGCCACGCGCCATGCCGCGCTCCACCGTCACCACCCCGACCACCGCACGCGCCCGGCCGTACACGCCGCTCGTCAGGAAGCCGTCGGGAGCGTCATGCAGCACGACACCGCGCACCTGCAGCCGGAACGCCGACGCCTCCAGCGCCCGCGCCACGCGGGCGGTGTCGAGTGTCCATTCGAACGGCTCGTTCGCCAGCCGTGTCTCGAGCAGGCGAAACCCGAGCGCGATGGTATCGTCGGCGACCGGGCGGCGGCGCACCATGAGCTCGACGGTCGCGATCCGCGGGGGCCAGCGCAGCGCGAGCGAGTCCAGCATCAAGTGGCCCGCCCACGGCAACACGCCGAGCGCCACGAGCCGCCGCGCGGTCGCGGGCTGGGGCCACCACCACCGCCCGCTATACGCGGCAGCCCCCAGCCATGTCCCCGTCGCGTTCGTGAGGACGTCGAGGATCGACGTATCGCGGCCCGGCACCGCGTAGTGCTGCGCCACCTCGATGCCGGACGACCCGACGAACCCGATCGCCAGCGCCGCCACCGGATGCCAGCCGGACAATGCGAGCGCGACTCCCAACGGCACGAACAGCACGACGTTGTCCACGCCGTCCTGCAGCCATCGTCCGCAGGTGATGCACCACAGCGGCTGGCTCGCGTCTCCCCACTGAGGGGTCAGCGTGACCGCGGCGATCAACGCCGCGCTCAGGAGTCCCACCGTGCGGGCGACCCGTGCCCGCGCCCGGCTCACCGGAGCGCGAGCGGCGATGCGCCCGCTCACGCCGGTCCCGCCTCTGCCACGGCCCGGTCCACCGCGCGAGCGATCTCGCCCTCGACCCAGCGACGCCATCCCCAGGGCGTGAACGTGTGATCCGGCCCGGTCGCCACGGCGAGGTGCAGCCCGCCGGCGGCCGCGAGGTCGCGAGCCGCGCGTCGTGCGTACAGCCGCAGGTAGTCGAGGCCCGGCTCACGGCTTCCGAAGACCAGCGTCACCCGCGTCCCGCGGGCGACGATGGCCCGCAGGTCTCCTTCGAGGTCGCCGCGGCGGGCGCGCCGGGGATCCTGCGTCCCCCGCACCCGATCCATCCACGCGGACGCGACGTCACGCGTGCGGCGCGCGAAGACCTGCGCGACGTAGGCGACGTTCACCTTGCCCGTGAGCAGCCGCTGCCACGCGTCCCGTTCGGCCACCCGCGAGGTGTAGTGGGTGTACTCCCCGAACGTCATCCATTCGTTCGCGTCCAGCGGATCGCTCTCGCGCCAGTACCACGTGATCGGGTTCACGCACACGATCGCCGCCACCGGCGCGCCCGCGCGCGCGGCGTGGAATGCCGCGTGCGCCCCGGAGCACAACCCGACCAGCACGACGCGCTCCACGCCCCGCGCGCGCATCCAGGCCACGGCCGTGTCCACGTCGCGCGGGATCGTCGGCCCGTACGGATGATTGACGCGGGCGGCCGCATCGGCCGCGCTGTCCCCGATGCCGGCGAAGTCGAGCCGCAGCGAGGGCACCCCCCGCGCGGCCAGCGCTCGCGCGCTCTCCACCCAGAGGCGGTGCGGTCCCTCGTGGCTGAGGACGCCGCTGTTGAGGAACAGCACCCCCGTGCCCGAACGCGGCGCGGCCGGGGGCTCCGCCCAGACGCCGACGAGTCCGTCGGCGGGCCCCATCCGCACGACCTGCTCGGCAGCGACATCCCCGGCCCGGATGCCGCGCACCTCGGCGCGGGGCCCCGGCGTCGGCTCGGTGCCCAGTGCCATCGCACCGTCGGTGGTCGAGACCGGCACGCCGTACCAGTCCTGCGCCGCCCGGATCACGGCGGCAGGCACCACCCGCACCTCCGGCGTCTCGTGGGCGAGCTTGTATCCCGATGCCTCGACGCGGGCGACCCTGGCGCCGGCGCGTTCGAGCGCGGCGATCGCGTGACCGTCGTCGGGCGGATCGTCGCGCGGGACGACCAGCGCATCACCGCCGGCGGGGATCTGTGCGGCCTCGATCTGCAGGCCCTGCAGCGCCTCCACGGCACCCCGGCCGATGCGAAGCCCACCGCCCTGCTGCATCCCCTCGGGAACGGGCGTCTCGGCATCGTCGTCCGGCCCGAGCGTCGCGCGGCTCAGTCCGCCGAAGGCCCGCAACTCGCGCAGCCACGCCTTCCCTGTGCCGACCGGTGCCCACGCCAGCAGGCGCGTCGCCCCCGAGCGCCGCCAGGCCGTGGCGGCAACCAGTCCGGCGAGGCGGACGCCCCCGATGTCCACGCCCGCAGCACCGCGACGCATCGCTTCGGCCACGGCGGCCTCGAAGGAGGCCTGCCACACGCCGACGACGCCGTCGTCGAGCCAGCTCCCTGACGAGTCCCCCGCCCCCGGAGGATCGAAGCGCAGGACGCAGACGCCCCGCGACGCGAGGGCGAGCGCCACCTGCTGCACGGCCGGACGCCCGAACGCCCCGTCCACGCCGATCCCGTGCGACAGGACAAGCGCCCGTGGCTGCCGCAGTACGCCGAGGGCCGGCGCATGCCACCAGGCCGCCACCGGGCCGCCAACGACATCGAGCCAGAGCGGATCTGCCGTCCCGCTCACGATGACGCCGCGGTCACGATGACGCCGCGCTCACGATGACGCCGCGGTCACGATGACGCCGCGGTCACGATGACGCCGCGGTCACGGTGAGCGTGCCGCGCGCACCGAGCGACCGCACCGTGACGAGCCCACCGGCTCCGGCCGCTGCCCGCTCCCCGCTCCGGCGCAGACGCACCCGTCGGCGCTCCCCGGGCGCGAGGTCGAACCATGCGTCGTCGGCCGTGCAGCCATCGGCCTCGACGACGATCCCCCGCTCGAGGACCGACGCCGACAGGGTGACCACGAGCCCCTGAGCGTCCGCCTGAGCGTCCGCCTGAGCGTCCGCCTGAGCGTCCGCCTGAGCGTCCGCCTCCGCCTCGGCCGTCAACGCCGGCACCTCGCGCGAGGTCGCCGCGGGCGGCGGCGAGATCCAGTGCCACGCGTCGGCCATCCGTTCGCCGGACCGGTCGAGCAGCCGCACCTGCACGGCATCGTGCCCGGCCGGCCCGAAGCGATACGACCACGTGAGGTCCCGAAATCCGCCGAGCACGACTTCCGCGCCGACGCTCTGCGCCCCGCGGGGGGCGACGACCAGGTCGGTCGCCCCGACCTCCACCACGCGGTCGTGCCGCACGCGCCGCACCTCGAGCGTGGTTGACAGGGCAGTCGGCGCGTCGTTGACGACATGCACGAGCAGCCCGTTCAGCCCTTCGTCGGTCACGAACACCGCGACCGGCTGGAGCGCCCGGCGCACGTGCCACCACGCCGGCTTCACCCGCCCGGCGGCATCGATGAGCCCCCAGCCGTCGCCCGGCATCATGTCGCGCAGCCACCAGAGCACGGCCCCCGTGGCGCCGCCGGGCCGCCGCATCTCCGCGAGCGCCGCCGCCACGACCTCGCCCGAGACGCTGCGTGACAGCGCGAGGTAGCGCTCGGGATCATCAGTGCGCAGGCGCTGGGCATGCACGCCGTAGCGCTGCTCGAGGTAGTGGTCCCGCACGTCCCCGAAGTCCCAGGCCACCGCGTTGTCGCGCGGCATCCCGGCGCGCCATCCGGAGTCGTGACGGAATGCCGCCGGATGGGCGACGGACTCGAGCAGTGTCCGCTCGTCCGGCACGTGCGAGAAGGCCAGGCACTCGGCCGCGAACCGGACGCCACTCCGGCGGATGTCATCCACCCCGCGCCGATACGCCCCGACGCCGAAGTAGTGGGACACCGGCGCGTCGGCGCGGAACGGGAGATCGGCGCCACCCCCCGGCACGTAGGGCACCCATGGCAGCCCCGGGGCTGCCGCGGCCAGCACCCGCGGCACGACGTCGAGCAGGAAGGGCGACTGCCACGTCTCGGGGGGCATCCCCAGCATCGCGGGCTGCTGGCCCACCTCCGAGCCGCCACCCGCCACGACGACGCAGGCATGGGCCGCCCAGCGACGGGCCTGCACGGCGATCTCGTGCGACAGGCCCTCGGCGAAGGCAGCGTCGGCGAAAGGATAATCCATGCTCGCCAGCGCGATGTCGTGCCACACCATCACGCCTGCGCGGTCGAAGGCCTCGAGCGTGGCGGCGTCAACGTACGGAAAGCACCCGGTGACCCGCACGAGGTTGAGACCGCCCGCGACCACCTGCTCGACGGCCGACGCACGCGCGGCCGCGTCGTCGGTGGCGCGCCGCGGATCGAAGACCGTCCAGCACGCCCCGCGCGCGAAGACCCGCACGCCGTTGATCGTCAGGACGCCGGCGTCGGCGTCCCAGGCCACCGCTCGGAAGCCAGCCGGGGCGAGCGGGATGCGGGTCGTGGTGCCGTCGGCGTTCGTGCACTCCACCGCGGCGTCGTGCAGCACGGGCGTGCCATGGGTGTGGGGCCACCACAGGGCGAGTCCGGGAAGCTCCCCCTGCCCTGAAAGGCCGACGTCGTCACCCGTACCCTGAAGCGTGAGCGAAACGCGGTGCCCGCCGACCACGAGGGTGGCTGCGGTTGGCCCGGACATCCCGCGGACCGACGCGGCGAATCGCACGGCGCTCACGCCGTCGCCGGTGACGGTCGTCTGCAGGTGGACGTCGCGCAGGTGGCCTCCCGCGAGCCGTCGCACGGGGCGCCACGGGCCCACCACCGGCGGCCCCGACCACCACCCCGGCATGCGGCCCGCCAACGGGGTGCGATGCCAGCGGACGGCGTTGTCCTCGACCAGCCGCGTGCGCCAGCGGGCGCGCGGTCGGGCGGGGATGGCGGCCCGCCCCAGCGCGCGGCAGCACAGGAGCACCTCGGTGTCGCCGCCGTCCGGGCGCGGATCGAGCGGCACCGCGAACGGCACGAAGGCGTTCGCGGACCGCGCGCCGGCCACGCCGTTGACGAACACCTCGGCGATCGTCGCGACCCCTTCGAAGACCAGCCAGCCGGTGGCGTCGGCCGCGGGGACGGCAGTCCGGAACCACCAGTCGCGCTGCTCGATCTCGTCGCGCGGCATGGACGCGGCGGCATGCGTCTCGGACGCCACGCCGGGCACCGGCACGGACTCCCACGCTGCGTCGGGTGGAGGCGCGGCGCGGCCGGGATCGGCGGCGCAGCACTGCCACGGGCCGGTCTCGTGCCACGCGCCGCCGGCGAATCCGGCGACCGGCGGGGCGCCGCTCGTCACGCGCGTTCGAGCGTCGGCAGCAACGCCGCCAGTGCGTCGCGGCAGCGCGTCCACTCGCGCGCGAGCGTCGCCAAGGACGCCGAGGCATCCATCGGCCGTCGCCGGTGCGTCGCCCGAGCGAGCGCCATCTGCAGCGACTTGCATGTCTCGGTGATCGTCCGCGCCGAGCCGAGCGCGCCTTCGAGGCCGTCGAGGCCGTCGAGCCCGCGGTCGGCGTGCCAGGCGAGGTGATCGGCGACCATCAACCAGCAGGCCCCCGCCTGCCGCACGGTGACGAATGCGTACTGGTGGAAGCGCTCCATGCTCTCGGACATCAGCCACGCCTGATGACCATCGAAGGCGGCGGCGTAGGCGGCGAAGGGGTTCGCCTTCGGCATGCGCCGGACGTGCTTCGCGAGCAGGTGCCGCGCGCGCCGCGCCTGCTCGGACCCGCTCACGCGCTCGACGCCGCCCAGCTTGACGATCTCGGCGTAGGGCGCCATGACCGGCGGGACCTGCTGGTCGGCTCGCCGCATGAGTGCCCCGTCGTAATCGTCGCCCTCCAGCCGGTACGATCCGGCGCCGTGGAAGTACCAGAGCTGGCGCGAGGGCCGGTCGATCCGCCACGCGCCGATGGTGCTCTTCGTCCGCCCTTCGCGATAGGTCGTGCCGGCGGTGTCGGGGAGCCAGAAGGAGTCGGCCTCGACGAGGACGACGCGGCCGAGGGCGCACTGCTCCTCGACGTGGACCTCGAGCGGCTTCCAGAGTGCCAGCTCCTGCACCTCGATCCCGTAGAGGGTGCGGAGGTCCTCGTGCGGCGGCTTGAAGAAGGTGAATTGGTCGCCTTCCCAGTCCATGCCGAGCGCATAGAAGAACGACGCGACCGGATCGAGCTCGGCCCAGTGGAGGAGCTCGATCCAGACGTCGGCGTAGCAGTTCGTCTCCGGCCAGAGCCGCGCACCGGCGTGCAGCGGATGCGACGGCGAGTGGACGACGGGTCCGGCGGCGACGGCTTCGCTCATGCGCGCCCCGTCACCAGCCAAGGCGTCGGCGCACGTCGGTCGGCCAGGCGTCGAGCGCAGTGCCGTGCGCCGCGTAGAGGGCGAGCACGATACGCTCCTTGCCGAAGCCGACGCAGGCCGAGTGGCAGGGGCTGCCGTCCGGCATGCGGATGTCGAACGACTCGCCGAAGTGGGTCTCGTGGTAGTTCACCGAGCCGATGGCGGTGCGCCGGGCCGGGTCGGAGACCGTGGCCGTGAGCTCGTGCTTGAGCACCTGCTCCCGCTGCGTTGCCGCGAGCATGCGGCCGCCGCGACCGAAGAACGGGTCGTTGGCGACCTCGACCTGCACGTCGAGTCCCAGCGACCGCAGGACCGCGGGGGCGGCGTCGAGCCAGTGGGCGCGGAAGGCGGCCACCTGCTCGGCGGTCCCGAGGCGCACGAGCTCGCGCACGCGGAAGTAGCGCACGCGCACCGGGTCGTCGGACGGCTCCTGCCGGTAGGCGTGGCTGTGGAAGGCGAAGTAGTGGCCGTCCGGGGACGCGGTGCCGGTGAGCGTCGGGTAGAGCGGGTAGCAGGCTGCCGGCACGAGCGCGAGGTCGGTGAGCCCGAACTTGTCGCCCCAGTCCTCGTCGCGCTCGAGCCGCGCGAGGATCTCGGCGTGATCGCGCTCGCTGCCGGTGAAGACGCTGACGGTGCCGAGGAGGTGGGGGAAGCTCTTGAGGTAGCCGCACCGCACGAGGTCGGCGCGGGACATCACCGGCGGGAACCACGCGTCGCGGGTCCGCTCGGTCGCCAGCACGCCGTCGAGGGCGTGGTCCAGCCCGCGCAGGACGCGCTCGAAGTCCGCGCTCCATCCGCCGATGCCCCGGGCCGCCGACGGCGTCAGGACGCCGGCGGCGACGAGCGCATCGCGGAAGGCCCCGTGGGCCGGCAGCGTCGTCTCAAGCGCCGACATCGGAGGCGTCGTCCTTCTGCACGAGGAGGATGGAGGAGCTGTTGCCGAGGATGCGGTCGTTGTTGACCATCAGCGCGGCCCCGAGCGCGTCGCGGTAGTGGCGCGCGAGCGTGTAGGGCGAATCGTTGCGGTAGCCGTTGATCCCGCAGATCATGAGCGCGCGGTGCACGATGTCAACGACGAGCGTCGAGCCCGAGATCTTGAGGCTGTTCATGCGCAGCGCGAACGCCATGCCCGACAGCACCTCGTCGTCGTGCATCGCTTCTTCGTAGCGCCGGACGCCGTCATGCACGGTGCTGCGGAAGGTGGCGAGCACCGAGACCAGCTCGGCGAGGCGCGCGGCGCCCGGCGGGACGGTGCCGGGCTTCTTGCGGGCCTCGGCGCGGATGTAGGCGCGCGCGCGGCCGACGGCGTCGGTCGCGAGGCCGAGCCAGAGCGAGGTCCACAGCGTGTGGGCCGTCGGAAGCATCGTGCGGCTGGAGACTTCCGCGTACGGCTGGGGGATGACCGCGGCCGCGTCGCCCTCGGCCTCGAGGGTGAAGCCGAGCGAACAGGTCCCGCGGAAGCCGAGCGTGTCCCACGTGGAGATCGGCGTGAGCCGCGCGTTCGCCCGGTCCACGAGGACGATCACCTGATCGCTGTTCGAGGCGTCGGGGGCGCGCCGCGCGGTGACCATGATGTCGTCGGACTCGAGGGCATACGAGATGACCGGCGCCTGCTTGACGAGGCGGAAGCGGTCGCCGGTGCGCTCGACCGCGCACAGCGACGTGCGGACATCGCCGCCGACGCCGACCTCGGTCGTGGCGCTCGCCATCAACCGCTGCTCGCGGACGAGTCGGCGCATGTACTCGACGATCGCCGGGGTCTCGCGCCCGTGGCGCACGAGGCACGCGACCTGGATCTGGTGCATCGCGAACACCATCGCGCTGTTCGCGCAGGCCTGCCCGAGCGCCTCGCACATCGCGGCGACGTCACCCAGCGAGAGCCCCATGCCCCCCAACTCGACCGGCACCAGCGCGGACAGCAAGCCGGCCTCGCGGCAGGCATCGATCGACTCGCGCGGGAAGCGGGCCTCCTCGTCAACCGACTTCGCGGCGGGGCCGGCGATCTCCCGCGCGATCCGGAGCGCGGCCTGGACCGAAGGGAGGTCCGCCCGGCGCGCCCGGGAGGTGGAGGGCTCGAGCACGGAGGTCATCGGCGGTCCCTGGGTGGCGGGTACGGCGGGAGGTTCAGGCGGCGGCGGACGTCAGTTCGCCGACGGCGGCGCGGAGGTTCGCGATGGTCTGGAACGTCGCGCGCTTGAGCAATCGGTCGGGGAACTCGACGTTGAACGCCTCCTCGAGCGCGAGCATGAGGTTCACGCTCGCGTGTGACGAGAGGCCGGCCTGATAGAGGTCGTCGGCGTCACCCAAGGTCTCGACGGGGACGGCGAGGCGACCGAATTGCTGGAGGGCGGTGCGGATAGGGTCGGTCATGGTGGCTAGTGTGTCCGCCGTGCGGTTATGCCAGATTCATACCGTAGGGCCGGCCTGTCGAGGAGCCGGCCTGGCTCGTACCCCGGGCACGGCGTGTGCAGTGTCGCGGAGAGACCGCCTGTTGCGGCGGTGCCACATCACACCCGTTCGATCTACACCGTGAGCCAAATACCCCGCGCGTTCACCGCAGCAGCGTTGGTCTCGCGCCTCGCGATCGGCGCTACCGGCCTGCTGGTCGGCCTCGTCCCGATCGTCGGCGGTGCGCAGGGACCGCGCAGCCTCCTGACACCCGCGCTGCGGGCGAACGCCACGCGCGCCGAACTCGAGGCGCTGCTGGCGGCGCCCGGGGCATCGCCGCTCGTGTCCGCGGCCGAACGCAGGGGCCTGTCTCGCATCCTCACGCGCACCCGCCAGCGCCTCGCGGTGGGAGACTTCGTGCCGGGCGACCGGGTGGTGGTCCGCATCACGGGCGAGCAGGTCCGAAGCGATACGGCCCAGGTGCAGCAGGACGGGACGGTACGTCTTGCGGGATTCCCGGCAATCCCGCTCACCGGGGTGCTGCGGCCGGAGATCTCGCGACACCTGACGACGGAACTGACCCGCTACGTCCGGAACATCACCGTGGAGGCGACGAGCGTGGTGCGCATCGGCGCGTTCGGCTCGGTGGCACGCCCCGGCTTCTACGTCTTCTCTTCGGATGCGTCCATCACCGACGTGCTCGTCGGCGCCGGGGGCGCCAGCCCCGATGCCAATTCGAACGACGTGACGGTCACCCGCGGCGGACAGGAGTTCCACGACCGCATCACGATGACCGCGGCGCTGAGCCAGTCCCTGTCACTGACGGCCCTCGAGCTGACGAGCGGCGACGTGCTGATGATCGGCCGGCTGGGGCAGCCGATCGACCGGAGCTTCTACATCCAGCTGGCGGGCCTTGGGGTGTCGCTGGTGACCGCATTGGTCCTCATCCGCACGGTTCCCTAGGGGAGCCGGGCGGCGCGATCAGCGCACTTCGACGAGCGCCGTCGCCACCAACCCGCCGCTCGCCACCAGCACCTCGCTCTGGCCCAGGGCCACCGCGCGCACCACGCCCGGCCGCAGCAGCTGCACGACGGCGGGATTCCCCACCCCCCACACGACCGACGCCTCCCCGATCTCCCGGTCCCCACGGCCGAGCGCCGTCACGCGCAACCGGGCGGAGTCGCCGACGGCCAGTCGCAGCGTATCGGGTGCCACCCGCAACTGCAGCACGGCTCGGGGCGCGTCAACGACCCGCAGCGGACGCTCGATGTCGCACCCCGAGCCGAACGGCAGGAGCAGCAGCCAGCCACCAAGGATTCTCCGCATGGTCAGTCGAGGAACGTGAGGGTGAGGCGCGCGCGGGGAGCCGCCGAGACGGCGCGGTTTCGCCGGATATTCGCCTCGATCGGTACCTCGACCGGCGTCTGCAGGCGCCGCGACGAGGCGGTCACCAGTCGAAAGGCCCCCCAGGCGGCGGTCGCGATTCCCCCGACGTAGCCGACCGCGACGGCGTAGCGGACGGCCGACTCCGGCGGGCTTCCTGCGATGGCCTGCGCGACGACGGACGAGGCCAGCACCGCAGCACCGGCTCCCCCGGCAACGAGCCAGACCGATCGCTGCCGTTGCCGCCCCTCCGCCTGGAAATCACGAACGAGAACCGTGTCCGCCTCGGGCAGCGGCCGGCGCGCAGTGGTATCCCGTCCCTCGACCGCCAGCAGCACCGGTCGCCGCACGCGCGACAGCTCCCCGCCGCTGCCGACCTCGGCCAGGAGTTCGTACCGGCCGGAGCGCGGAACCTCGCCGTCGACCAGACCGGACCACGTCGGGCGGTCGGTGGTGAGGCCCGCCCACAGGACCGCGTCGCGACCATCCGGGCCGACGAGGAGCAGGCGCATCGGCAGGGGGCGCGAGATGGAGGGAACGAGCGTGAACCCCATGCCGCCCGGGGCGCCGACGACGACGGAGGTGGTGTCCACCAGGACGGTGCGCAGGCGCTCCGAATCCTGCGAGCGGACCGTCGCGCCCCACAGCATCGTGACCGCCCCGATCGCGGCGAGCGCCCGTCGGCTCGTCCCGAAGTCTGCCGTCATGGTGCCACCGCCACGGCGCCGGTCGTCACGATCGGCAGCGCGAGACCGACCGCCGCCGCCTGCAGCACGTACACCCCGGGGGCGCTGAGCCGGAGGTCCGCGAACGTGGCGACGCCGTTGACCAGCGACGTGATCGCCGTGCCGTTGAGGAGTCCGGTCGGCGGTCCCGCTGCGATGGTCACCTGAACGGCTCCGGTCACGGCGGCGGGGTTGCCTCGCGCGTCGAGCAGGGCGACCCGAAGTGCCGGAACCAGCGGGGAATTCGCCGAACCGGCCGTCGGGGCCTGCGTGACCCGGACGACGGCAGGTGGCCCGGGGAGGACGACGATGTCGGCCGACAAGGCCCCGACGGTTCGCGGCGACGTCGCGACGAGCTGGAGCGTCCGCGGACGCCCGAAGTCGAGCGCCGGGAACGTCGCGATGCCCGCGACGGCCTGCACGATCGTGGCGCCACGCAGGGTGTCACCAACGAGCACCGTTGCCGGGGCCAGCGACACGGCCGCTTGCGAGTTCGCGTTGACCGACCCGTCGGCGCGGATCACGGCCACCTGCACCGGCGTCGCCGGCGCCACGCCGGCCTGTACGCTCGCGGGTGTGCTCACGAAGACGAGGCGGTCCAGCCCGCTCGGGGCGGTCTCCTCGGTGGCCTGGCACCCCAGCAGGGAGGTCGCCAGGACGGTCGTCAGGATCAGGCGATGATGCATGGTCCGCACGACAGACGCGGGGGGCGTGCCACGGGCCGCGAGCCGGGGTGTCACTGGCCGAGCGCGTCGGCGGTGGTCGGCATGGAGACCTCGAACCAGAACGCCGTCCCCAGTCCGGGCGTACTCTCGACCTGCAGGGCGCTGCCCATGAATCCGAGGAGACGGTGGCACATCGCCAGGCCGAGCCCGGCGGCCGAGAAGCCGCTCCCCGAACGCTCGCCGAAGGGCCGGAACGGCTGCCGCAACATCCGAAGATCGGTCTCCTGGATCCCCCGCCCGGTGTCGCGCACCGTGCACCGGATATCGCGCGGCGATACGGCCTGGATCTCGATGGACACCCCGCCCTGCTCGGTGAACTTCACGGCATTGCTCATCAGGTTGAGCAGCACGCGCTCCAGCGCCACCGGATGCCCGAAGCGCGCGCCGGGGTACTCATCCGGCGTGGCGAGCGTGAGCCCCTTCTCCTCGGCGGCGGGCCGGACCAGATCGTGGACGCGCCGCACGACCTCGCCGAGGTCGAACGGAACCGGTGCCGGCTCGAGAAGGCGGCTCCCCCCTCGAGCGAACTCGACGACGTCGTTGACCACGCCGCTCAGGGCGAAGGTCGCCGAGTAGATGAGCGCCAGCTGCCTCGCCTGCTGAGGGGTCACGGGCCCGGCGCCTCCGGACCGGAGGTGATCGCTCAGGAACATCACCGAGCCCAGGGGCGAGCGCAGGTCGTGCGCCAGCTCGACAACCAGCTGCAGCGCGTCGCCGCCGCCAAGGCGCCGGCCGAACTGCTGCGAAGCATCGCGCTGTGCGGCCGCGCGAAGCCGGCTGATCGCGCGCGCCACGTCGGCCGTCTGCGCGATCGTCACCTCGGGCGACTGGTCCGCGACGCGGAACCACGCGTCCTCGAGGTGGTCGAGGACGCCCCACGCCAGCATGCCCATCGGCAACTCGGACGGCTCGACGGTGGTGCCCTCGAGGGTCCGGATCACGAAGGAACGCGCCGCCATGGCCAAGGCGACCGCCTGCCGCTGGTCGATGCCGGGGTAGCCGTCTTCCGGCCATCGCGCGGCGAGGACGTCGACGGCCCGGAGGAGCCACCGCGCCAACTCGGTCGGGTCGGCGGCATCGTGCACTGACTCAACGCCGGGCATCGTCATCCGTTGTCATCGCCTTCGCGGAGACCGTCGCGCGTCATGCCGTGCTTCTCCATCAGGCGGTACAGGGTCGTCCGGTCAACGCCGGCGAGCCGGGCGGCCCGCGACATGTTGGCGCCGGCCCTGCTGACCAGGCGCGACAGGTAGTCCCGCTCGAAACGGGCGACGAGCGCGTCCTTCGCCGAGTGAAAGTCCATCGCGAAGAGGTCGGCCGAGCGTTCGGCGGCCGGTGCGGGCGCCTGCGCGGTCGCGCCGCCGGGAATGTCGCCGGGCTCCACCGCCTGCCCCGGATCGAGCAGCACCACGGCATGCTCGAGCACGTTCTGGAGTTCGCGGACATTGCCCTTCCACGGGCGGCCGCGGAGTTCGTCCAGCGTCCGCTCGGTCAGCGTCGGCACCGCCGCACCCGGCCGGTGCCTCGCCCAGTACTCGGCGAAGAAGTGGGTGGCCAGTCCGGCGATGTCCTCGGGCCGCTCCCGCAGCGGCGGCAGGTGGATCGGCACGACCCGCAGCCGGTAGAACAGGTCCGCCCGCAGCAGGCCCTGCGCCACCGCGGCCTCGGGGTCCCGGTTCGTCGCCGAGATGAAGCGCACGTCGATGATGGTGTCTGCCTGTTCGCTGCCGACTCGCCGGATCACGCCGTCCTGGATCACGCGGAGCAGCTTCGCCTGAATCGAGAGCGGCGCCTCCCCGAGCTCGTCGAGGAGGAAGGTCCCGCCGTTCGCCGTCTCGAGGAGCCCCGGCTTGTCGCGGTCGGCCCCCGTGAACGCCCCTTTGCGATGGCCGAACAACTCGGACTCGAGCAGCGGCTCCGGTAGCGCCGCGCAATTCACCGGGACGAAGGGACGGCTCGCGCGTCGGCTGTTCCGGTGGATGAACTGCGCGATGCGCTCCTTGCCGGTGCCGCTTTCGCCGGTGATCATCACCGAGGCGTCCGTCATCGCGACCCGCCGCGCCAACTCGAGGGCGCGCTGGTAGGCCGGGGAGTTGCCCAGCAGGTCCGGGGCGCCTGCCCCCGACGGCTTGGGCATCGTCTGCGTCTTCCGTGCGACGGCCGTGGCATGCGCCGCACGGCCGATCAGGATCTGCAGGTGCTGGGCGTTGAAGGGCTTGGGCAGATAGTCCCACGCCCCCAAGCGGATCGCCTCGAGACTCGATTCGAGGGTGGGGTTCCCCGTCATCATGACGAACAGGACCTCGGGCGAGTGCTTGAGCGCGACCTCGAGCAGTTGCAGCCCGGTCAGCCGGTTCAGGTACAGATCGCAGAGCACGACGTCCCAGCGCCGGCTCTGGAGCAGGCGCTGCGCCTCTTCCGCCTGCCCAACGGCCGTCACCGAGTAGCCGGACTGCTCGAGCACGCTGGCGCAACCCTCGCGTAGCACCCGGTCATCATCCACCACGAGGATCCGGATGGACGACGGGGGCGCCGGCAGGACGCCATCGGTTGGGAAGACCTGCGTGGGGACGGATGCGGCCACGGACGACGCTCGGTGCCTTGGGGGGGGCCTGTGGGGCGGAAGCTACAGAAGAGGCGAGTGAGGTCAAGGCGCAACAAGTGGCGCGCACGCAACAGCCAGCGAAGGACTTGCTCACTGGCACGAAGCAGTTTCGTGCTGCGCTAGATTCGGACAAACCAGCCAGACGGACCCCCGCGACCGAATGACGATTCCCGAACTGCAGGACGGCCGGCTTCGCACCGGTCGCCGACCGCCGCGAGACCCCGAGCTCGAGGGCGAAGGACCGAGGATTGGCCACACCGTTCGTCGCTGGCGGGACACGGCGCTCCGGATCAAGTGGGTCCTCGTCGCGGTCGTGGCCGCCGGCGTTGTGGCGGGGGTCGGGGCCACGCGGATTGTCGAGCCCGAATATCTGGTTCGCTCGACCGTCTATCTCGGGGCTCGCCGTGACGCGCAGGCTCAGGGCGGACCGATTCGCGAGGGGGAATTCGTCCAGCGCGAGGGTTGGGTGGACGTGCTGCGGAGCAATCGTGTCCTCGAACCGGTCGTGGAGCGGCTGCGGTTGTGGCGCTGGACCAAGGACTCCACCGGCAGCGCCGTCTTCGGTACCATGGTTCCGCAGACGGGAGCGCGGGGGGGAACGTTCACCCTGCGCATCATCGGCGGCGGGACCCGCTACGAGGTATTGCGGGGCCTTCAGCGGGAGAAGCTGGGCGAGGGGACGCTGCCCGACTCCGTCGGCCGTTGGATCGGGCTCGACTGGCAGGTGCCAGCGGGGGCGTTGTCGGATGGGGACTACGGTTTCGGGTTCCTTCCCCCTCGCGAGGCGGCCGGCCTGCTCAATGAGCGCCTGATCACCACCTTGTCGCCCGGTGACCAGATCCTCACCCTGTCGCTCCGCGACGAGGATGCCTTCCGCGGGGCGTCGGTGGTGAACCAGGTGGTGGACGAGTTCCTCGTGGTGGCGCAGGACCTCCAGCGGACGCAGGCCTCGGAATACCAGACGGCGCTCCGTGAGCAGCTGACCCTGGCGGAGCAGCGGCTGCGCGATGCCGAGCAGGCCCTGCAGACGTTTCGGTCCTCCACCATCACGCAGCCGGGCGAAGCCAACGCCGGTGCCACCGACCCCCTCGTCCGGGACTACTTCGACAAGCGCCTGTCGCTCGAGAACCTGCGGCGCGATCGCGAGTCGCTCGAGCAGTTGCTGGCGTCGTCGAGCGGGCTGTCGGTCGAGCGCCTGCTCGCGATCCCGTCGGTCTCCTCGCAGACGACCGGTCCCCTGCGGGACGCCCTGCAGGAACTCGGCGCGAAGGAAGTCCAGCTGCGGGCGGCCCGGCAGCAGTATTCCGACGAGTACGCCACCGTGCGCGACCTCGCGGCGCAGGTGAACTCGCTGCGTCGGGAGACGATCCCGCGGCTGGCGCGCCTCAAGCTCGACGAGATGCGGCTCACCGAGCGTGACCTCGACCGGACCGTCGGGTCGTTCAGCGGCGAATTGCGGCGGATCCCGCAGCGGACCATCCAGGAGATCCGGCTCAAGCGGGACTTTGCCGTGGCGGACCAGTTCTACACGTCGCTGCTGTCCCGCTGGAACGAGGTGCGACTGGCCGCGGCCGGCGAGAGCAGCGATCTCAAGGTGATCGACCGGGCGTACCCGCCGTCGATTCCGACCAAGAACAGCCGCCTGTTCCTGTTGGCGGCCGGAGCACTGGGAGGGCTGGGGCTGGCCGTCGTGCTCGTCTTCCTGGTGGACCGTCTCGATCCGCGCCTCCGGTACGCCGAAGAGACGGAGGACGATCTGCGGCTCGACGTGCTCGCGCGCATCCCCGTGCTTCCCCGCGAGACCAAGCGCAACGCCGACATGCTGACCGCGGCGCAGGCGGTGGAGGCCTTCCGGACGCTGCGACTGCGGCTCCAGCACGAGTTCCGCGAGACGGGACAGGTGACGGTCGTCATCTCGAGCGCGGGGGCGAACGAGGGCAAGTCCCTCGTCACCGCCAACCTCGCCAGCAGTTTCGCCGACGCAGGTTGCCGCACCGTGCTGGTGGATGGCGACCTGCGACGGGGCAAGCAGCACGAGCCATTCGGCGTCCCGGCGGTTCCCGGGCTGACCGACCTGCTGGGGTCGCGGGCCGGCCTCGAGGCGGTGCTCCGGCCGACGGGTGACAAGAACCTGTGGGTGGTGCCGGCCGGTTCGAGGTCGCAGCGTGTCCCCGAGCTGCTGGACCGCGACCGGATCGCCGCCCTCGTCAAGCAGCTGGCCGCGCAGTTCGAGGTCGTCCTCATCGACAGCGCACCGCTTGGCGCCGGCGTGGACACGTACGCCATCGCGACAGCCGCGTCGGCGATGGTGCTGGTCGTCCGGCACGGCGTGACGAACCGAACGGTCGCGGACGGCAAGCTCGACGCGATGGATCGGCTTCCGGTCCGGCAGCTCGGCGCCGTGCTCAACGCAGTGCCGATCAACTCGGCCTTCAGCCAGTACGACTCGTACTCCTACCTGAACGAGTACGCGCTCGTCGGGGGCGATGCGCCGACGGCGGTGCTGCCGAAGCCCAAGTGAGCCGCGCTACGGCCCCCGGATCAGGCAGCGGCGAGTGCTCTCGCCGAGCGGGCGGCGGCTTCCGCGACCATTTCCCCGATCGGCCGGAAGCCTTCGCGATACGCGGCGACCGTCGAGAGCCCGAAGGTGCCGCGGATCCCCTCGAGGGCACCGCGGATCCGATGCGGCACGTCGTCGGGCGCCGAACCCGGCGTCCCGAGCAGCACGGCGGCGACCTGTCGGAGGCCGATCCGGGCGAGGACGTCCCCCTGCCGTAGGACGTTCTTGAACCGGCGCGCCGCGGTGATGAACCCCGCCGAATCGAGGGAGTTCGGCAGTGTGATGACCAGGACGGACACCGCACGGTTCTCGCGGTACGCGTCGGCGGCAACCTCCCGGCTCAGCCGCCGCAGCCCCGAGGCATCGTAGAGGCCGGTCTCCATGTCGATCAACGCTCCTTCCCGCGAGCGCATCGCTTCGCGATGCGCGCGGACGAAGGCACCGAGTTGGGCGCTGAGGAGATCGGCGTCGAGCGGCAGCGGGAACACCGACCACGCCCCCGCCTCGAGCAGCGCGACCTGATCGCTCCGCGACTCGGGCCCCGACGCGATGACGGCAACGGGCGTCGCGCTGTGCCCGGGTACCGCCAAGTGGCGAGCCGCGAGCATGAAGTCCGCCACCGACATGTCAACGAGTCGCGAGGCCACGATGATCGTGTCCGGACGGACCTGCGGGAGCAGGTCGAGCGCTTGCCGTCCCGTGTACGCACGCACGAAGGCGAACCCCCGAGGGCCGACCACGCTCTCCACCGATCGAAGCGACCACTCCTGGCTGTCCACGGCGAGCAGCACGGGAGGACGCTCGGCGGGGCCGGAATCGAAGGGAGGCAATGCTGCCATGAGGGGAGCGATCGAGGGGTATCCGGGCGCACGCCGGGGGGGCGCGTCGCGGCACCAGGCCGACGTTGCAAGATCGGTGCACGCCTGAACGAGGGGGCTTCCATGCCGGCACGCGTACCGGTCGGGGTGGTTCCGGGGAGCGCGTGCCACGGACTGTGGTGCGCGCGAAACAGCGGAAGCCGACCCGTTGCTGACTCAGGCCGCGACATGAGTTCGCAACTCGTTGCCATGAAACGACTTGATGCCTGACCGAGACAGAATGTCCGACTGGCAAGCCGGCTGCAATCAGTCACGGCGACCATGTCAGGCCTTCTCTCGCCGCGCTCCTCATGAGCAGTTCGACGCTTCGATTCACGCACGAGCCGCTGGCTGCCGAGTCGTCCGCCGAGTTGGTCACCAGCCAGCCGGTACACGACGCCATTGGTGCCCTGCCGCCTGAGTCCGTCGCAAGCCGCGCATTGAACGTCGGTGTGGCTGCGGTTTCCATCGTCGTACTCGCCCCGGTGTTCATCGCCGTGGGGCTCGCCGTGAAGCTGACGTCGCCGGGGCCGATCATCTATGCGCAGCCCCGCGTTGGCATCGATCGCCGCGGGCGGCGGCCGCTGGACGCCGGATCGTGCAAGCGGCGCTCGGACCTGGGGGGGCGGATCTTCCGCATCTACAAGTTCCGGACGATGCGAACGGACGCCGAGCGGCGCAGCGGTGCCGTGTGGGCGACCAAGGGCGACGCGCGCGTCACGCCGATCGGGGAGTTCCTCCGGCAGTCGCGCCTCGACGAAATCCCGCAGCTGTTCAACGTGCTGCTTGGCGACATGAACATCGTGGGGCCGCGGCCCGAGCGCCCCTCGCTCTTCCGCTCGCTGTCCGAGTCCGTGGACGGCTATCGGATGCGGCAGCTCGCCCGGCCCGGCATCACGGGGCTCGCGCAGATCAATCAGGGGTACGACACGGGGCTCGATTCCGTGCGGACCAAGGTGCAGTACGACCTCGAGTACCTCCGGCACCGGTCGTTCGCTCAGGACCTCGCGATCATGGCGCGTACCTTCCCGGTGATGGTCGCGCGGAAGCTGGGGTGGTAGCCTCCGGCACGTCACCGCGCGGGCGCGGGGCCTACCGCACGCCGCGCGACATGATGGCGTTCCGGCCGCGCGACGTCGCGGCCCTGCACATCTGGGGAGCGAGGTCCCCGGGGACCACGGACGGTCGGTGGCGCGCGATCCCGGGACCGGTCCTGATGGATGCGCTGCTGGGCGACCCCGACGTGGTCGCCATCGAGCGTCCGTTGAGCCCTCCCCTCGACCTGTCGTTCGTGGCCAACCGGGTCGAGCGGCAGATGGCGGGTCGGCTGTGGCCGGCCCCCGTGACGTCCGGGGGACCCGCGCTGAGCGTCATCGTGCCCGCCAGGGCGGCGTCCGTCCACCTGCCCCGGCTCCTCGGGAGCCTGCGCGTCAGCACCCTGCCCCGAAACGACTGGGAACTGATCGTCGTGGACGATGGAAGCCGGGATGAGACCAGTGAGGTCGCGCTGACCGAGGCCGACCTGCTGGTGCGGCTGCGTGGTAACGGCTTCGGGCCGGCGTACGCGCGCAACCGGGGGGCGTCGCTCGCCCGGGGCGACATCCTGGTCTTCCTCGACGCCGACGTGACCGTGTCCCCGACTGCGCTCGCCGACCTCCGTCGGATCCTCGACGACGAGCCCTCACTGGCGGCCGTCACCGGCGTGTACGGGGACGGTTCGAACGCCAGCAGCTTGACGATGCAGTATCGGGCGACTCTGGATCACGTGCAGCAGGTGGCCTGCGCCGGCGACGTCGAGACGTTCTTCGCCGCCTGCGGGGCCATCCGCCGAACGGCCTTCGAGGCCGTCGGGGGTTTCGACGAGTGGCGGTTCCGCTTTCCGGGGATCGAGGACATCGAACTCGGCCACCGCCTGCTCGCCGCGGGGCACCGCATTCGGCTCGTGCCTTCGATCGAGGTCGCCCACCACAAGCAGTGGTCGTTCGCGACGCTTCTCCGGGACGAGTTCGGTTCGCGCACGCTCCCCGGTGCCCGCGCCATGGGAGGCCGTTGGCGCTTCTCGCGGTCGCCGTCGCTGGCGGCCGGGCCGCGGCAGGCGGTGCTGGTCGCGCTCTCGGGCGCGGCTGTCGTCGCGGTCCCGATGGCCTTCATGCGCTCGATCCCTTGGGTTGCCCCGCTGGGAATCTTGACGGCGGCGTTGCTGGTGGACCTGCCGACCCTCCGGCGCTTCGCGGCAGCCATCGGATTCGCCGGCGTGGTGCGCCTGGTGCCCATGCACCTCGCGGTCACGCTGACGAACGGCCTGGCGTTCCTGGCTGGCCGGTTCCTCGGGTGGATGCTCGGTCAGAGCCGACCCAGTGCCATCCACGAGGCGTGGGCGGAAGTCGGGCTGACGGCGTGGCCCCCGGTGCCGAGGGGCCTCGACAGCTAGCTGCTGGCCGTCGCTGCGACGGGAGCGCCCGACGCGGCGACCACAGCCGCCAGCGCCGAGGCGAAACGATCGGAGCCCACGCGGCGACCGAACTCGTGGCGACCGGCGAGCACCGCGTCGCGCCACGCCTGCCACTCGGGGCCTCGGTCGGCCGCCGAGGCGATCGCCTCGGCGATCGCCGTCGCGATCGCCGTCGCGATCGCCTCGGCGTCCACTGCAGCGAACGCGCGCCCCATCGCGCGGTCACGAATGAGCCGACCGGCCTCGCTCACCGGCGTGACGAAGACGGGCAGGCCCGCCCCGAGGTACTCATAGACCTTGACGGGAAACGCGCCATCGGCGCCTTCGTTCTCGCAGATGAAGGCGAGGCCCAGATCGGCCTCGCGCAGCAACGCCGGCACGTCGCCATGCGCCAGTTTGCCGCGGAACTCGAGGTTGGGCAGGCCGTGGTGCCGCACCTGATCCTCCTTGGGACCGTATCCCGCGACGAGGAAGCGCACCTCGGGGCGAAGCTCGGCGACGCGACGGGCGACGGCCAGCAGCAGGGCGATGTCGTGCATGCGTCCGAGCAGTCCGTGGAAGACGCACGTGAACGGGGCCCCCGCCCGCGCGACGGGTGTGGACGGAGCAGCGGCGTCGTCCCATCCGTTGCGGACGACGTGGACGGATCCCGCATCGGGAACCTGGGCGCGGATGGTCTCCGCAAAGCGGTGCGACGGCGTCGTGACCATCGCGGCGTGGCGGTAGATGCCGCGCGTCAGCGCCGCGAGCCGGCGCCCGACGAACGAATCCCGACGAATGACGCCAAGGTTGAACAGGACCTCGGGGTAGACGTCGCGGGCGTCGAACACGTACGCGATGCCGAGGGCGCGGCAGGCGAGCGCCACGAAGAAGCACGTGACGTACGGCGGAGACGACAGGATCACCACGGGGGGGCGCCCCCGCAGCCGTCGCAGCGCCAGCCGGATCACCAGTTCCACCGCCATGGCGGCCTCGACCAGCATGCGTACCGGTGTCGGCCACCGGTTGTCCGGGAACGGCAGCCGCAGGACGAGGGTGGCCGTCCCGGGGGTGTGCGACCAGATCTCGAGGGGGAAGCCGGCTCGGCGGAGGGCCTCACCGAGATGATGGCACCGCGTCGCGCACGCCACGGGCGACGCGGGGAGGGACTGCGCGGCGTAGAGGACGACCGGCGGTCGGCTCACGGGCCGGCGTGCTGCACGTCCGTGGGCTCCCACCGGCGCCACCACGCGACGAGATGGAGCACCGCCCAGATGCCCACGCCGTTGCCGGCACGCCCCGCCAGCAGGTCGCGCCAGGCACGCTGCACCGCCGATGGGTCGAGGGCCGGGATGCGGCGCAGCGACTCGACCGACAGGAGGTCCTCGGCCCACGGCCGCAGGGGGCCGGTCAGCCAGGCCCGCACCGGGACGCTGAACCCCATCTTGGGTCGTTCGAAGAGGGCGGGCGGGACGTCCCGCGCCAGCAGGCGGCGCAGGATCCACTTGGTCCTGCCGTCGCGGATCTTGAGCGACGGGTCGAGGCGCCAGGCGAGGGCCGCGAGGCGGTGGTCGAGGAGCGGGGCACGCACCTCGAGACTCGCCGACATGCTCGCGCGGTCCATCTTGGCAAGCAGGTCGTCCGGCAGGTAGTCGAGCTGGTCGGCCAGCATCATGCGCTCGGGCAGCGACAGGGCCTGCATGCCATTCGGCATGCCGTTCGGCATGCCGTTCAGCATGCCGTTCAGCATGCCGTTGAGCACGTCGTCCGTCACGGACGGCAGCGACTGTCCGCCACGCACGAGCCGCCCGGGCTCGGGCATCGCCGACAGCAGGGACCGGTACGCGCCAGCCGGCGACGCCTGACGGAGGAGCACCGCGAGCTTCTGCAACTTCTCCCCGAGGATCCTCGGCCGTCGCCCTGCCGGAATCAGGCGCGCCGCCAGGCGTTCCCAGCGATCGGCCGAGACGGACAGGAGGGCGGCAGCTACGGGGCGGCGCAGCAGCCCGGGGACGCGGAGGGCCTGCGCGATGGCCCGCGGCCCGTCCACGTACCGGTTGTATCCCCCGAAGAGCTCGTCGCCGCCGTCGCCGCACAGCGCGACGGTGACGCCGCGCCGGGCGAGGCGGCAGACAAGGATGGTCGGGATCTGCGACGGATCGGCCATGGGTTCGTCGAAGATCGTCGGCAGGTCGGGAAGCACGGCCAAGGCGTCGGCCCCCGTCACGTGGAGCGTCGTGTGCGAGGTCCCGAGGTGCGCGGCGACCGCGGCCGAGTGCGCCGACTCGTCCCACTCGGGCCGGTCGAAGCCGATCGTGAAGGTGTGCACGGGTGCCGGCGAGAGGGCCTGCATGCGCGCGACGACGAGCGACGAGTCAATGCCGCCCGAGAGCAGGGCGCCCAGCGGCACGTCGGCCTCCATGCGCAGCCGGACGGCATCGTCGAGGAGCTCGGCGCAGGCCTCCTCGGCTTCGCGGGCGTCGGTGATCCGGCTCGTGATGCCCTCGGTGGCGAGGGCTCGCGGATCCCAGTAGACCTCCGGCGCAGGCAGCGGGGCATGCGGGTCCGCGATCTCGAGGAGCGAGGCCGGCGGCAACTTGATCGTGTGCCGGAAGATCGAGCGCGGCGCCGGCACGTAGGCCTGCCCGAGGAAGGCGCGCATGGCATCGAGGTCCACGACGCGCGGGAACGCGGGACACGCCATCAGGCTCTTCAGTTCCGAGCCCCACAACACGAGCCCGGGCCGGTGATACACGAACAGCGGCTTCTTGCCGAAGCGGTCCCGCACGAGGAAGAGCCGGCGACGCTGGCGGTCCCAGAGCGCGATGGCGAACATCCCGACGAGGCGCGGGATGGTCTCACGGACGCCCCACTGGGCGAAGGCGGCGAGCAGGACCTCGGTGTCGGAGTGGCCCCGGAACCGGTGGCCGAGGGCGGCGAGTTCGGCGCGGACGCGGCCGTGGTTGAAGATCTCGCCGTTGAACGTGATGGCGAAGCGCCCGTCGGCGGACACCATCGGCTGGTGGCCGGCGGGCGACAGGTCGAGGATGGCGAGGCGACGGAACCCGAGGGCGAGCCCGCCCTCGGGGTCGAGCCACCGGCCGCCGTCGTCGGGCCCGCGATGGAGCATGGCGCTCGCCATGGCGTCCACGGTCGTGTCGAGCGGCACGGGGGGGCGCGCCGCATCGCACAGGATGCCGGTCAGTCCGCACACGGTTCAGGCCCGGGGGGAAGGGCTCACGATGGGAGGCCGAGGACGTCGCGGTAGATGCGGGCGGTGGTTGCCACGTGGCGGTCGAGCGCGAAGAACTCGACGCGGGCCAGGGCTCCCGTGCCGAGCCGTTGACGCAGACCCGGATCCACGGCCAGTTGCCCGAGGAGGCCCGCCAGTTGCCGTGGATCGGCAGGATCGTGCAGCAACCCGCTGCCGGCGGTGACGATTTCGGCGGGTCCTCCCGCGTTGGCAACGACGACCGGCTTCCCCAGCGCCATGGCCTCGATGACCACGGTGCCGAAGGGCTCGGGGGTGACCGAGGCGTGCACGGCCACGTCGCTCGCGGCGACGAAGTCCGCTGGCTTCGTCCGGACGCCGGCAAAGGCGACGTTCGCCGTGATGCCCAACTCGGCCGCGCGCGCGTCGAGCATCTCGCGATAGCCGCGGTCCACCGGTGCCACGTCACCGACAAACAGCATGCGGAACCCCCGGCGTGCCGCATCCGGCATCAGGGCGATCGCCTCGATGACGGCGTGATGTCCCTTCCAGTGGCGGACGTTGCCGACCATGCAGGCGACGATGTCGTCCGTCGCGAAGCCGAATTCGGCCCGGACGTCGTTGCGGGAGCGGGAGACCGAGGCCCGGTGGGCCGCGGCGTCAACGCCGAGATAGACGGTCTCGACGCGCTCGCGAGGGACGCCGTAGGCATCGAACTGCGCTGCGGCCCAGTCGCTGTCGCACAGGATGCGCCGCACGCGGCGCACAAAGAACCGGTTGGCGGCAGAGTGATCGGGGTGGAGACCCCTCGCGCTGGACACGACCGGGATCCCCAACAGCAAGGCGGCGGGAATCCAGTCGCCGCTGCCCAGGGCGGGGTGGTTGTTCAGGTGCAGGAGGTCCACACCCCATGCCCGCAGCCACCCCACGCGCCGGGCGATCTTCCGGGCGTGGACGGCAAGGCGGCGGGCGGCCAGTCCCCCCGACAGGCCTTCTCGTTCCTGCCGACGCGCGGCGGCGACGACGTGCACCGGAACGCCGCCCGTCCGCAGCAGGTCCGCGAAGCGGTTCTCCTCGTTGAAGCATGCGAGGGGCTCGAAGCCGTGCTTGGGCAGGGCGAGGAGCGTCTCGGCCATCGCCTTGTGTGAGCCGCCGACCGTGCCGTCCTCGTTGAACTCGACGAACAGCACCCTGGGACGACTCGTATTCACCGCGTTTGTTCCGGTTGGCCGCCAGCGGTCATTGACGCAACAGGCCGAGCCGTCGCCAATGGGAATGAGGGAACCGGAGCCGGACTGGGCGCGCGGACATCGCTCACCGATCCTGCGCCGGCGATCGCCTCGACGCAGCGCAGCGCCAGCGCCGCGATGGTCAGCCCCGTATTGGCGTAGCCGGACGTGCCGAGCACCGATCCATCCGCCACGTACAGGTTCGTCGTCCCGAACACCCGAAGGCCTCCGTCCACGACGCCATCGGCGTGCGAATGACCCATGCGGCAGCCCCCCGAGTGATGGGCACCGGAGCCCAGCAGGCCGTCGAAGGTCACGACCCGGTCGAAGAGCTGCGCGTGCGCCTCGGTGAAGCATCCGAGGAACCGCCGCAGCGAATCCGCATCCGGCTTGCTGATCGACCAGCGGACCCGGAATCCGCCTCGGCCATCCGGCTCGATCGCGTTGGCTTCCGGGTCGAGCTGCTCGGCGAAGACGAAGCCCGCGACGTACCGGACGTTGGTGACGAGGCCGAACTTGAAGTTCGCCGCCTCCGCCAGCATGTCGGCATGCGCCACGAGGCGAACGAGGTCCGCCGCCTTGAGCCCCGTTCCCTTGTACGCGACGAGGCGCTGCTTGAGCGCCGCGTACCCGGCCGGGCTCCGCAGGGAGAACGCCGGTCGGAGATACAGCACGTGGTTGCGGCCGTCTGCCTCGGCGAGGCGCGACGGCGCGAGCGTTGCGCCGTAGCGTCGCCGGTAGCGCAGACCAGGGGAAGGCCGGACGCCGAACAGCGCGCGGAGATCCATGCGCCTCCGCAGGCGTGCCTTGAAGACGAACCCGGTCGGGTGATCAATCAGACGCTGACCGATCGGCAGGCGCAGGTCAGCCGCGGGCCCGAGGTCGGACTGGAGCAGCAGCTTGGGCGATCCGATGCCGCCCGCCGCGAGTACGACCGCATCGGCTTGGACGACGTCCTCGGCACCGGTGCCGGCATGCGCGATCACCACGTCCGTCGCCACACCGTTCGCCCCGACGCGGACGCGACGCGCGCGCCAGCCGGAGCGGAGGGTCAACCCGTGCCCGATCGCGCGCTCGATGGCAGAGGCGGGCGAGTACGGGGTCGCCGGGAAGAAGAGCGGCTTGAACCTGAAGAGATCCGGCGCGAGCGCGAGCCCCTCGACGCTCGACGGCGTGTCCTCGAGTTGACGGAGGTCCAACTCCCCCCCGGACATCAGCGCGGTAGCGGCCTCGTAGTGGCGGGAGAGGTCGGCGTATGCCATCGGCCACTTGGTCCCGGTGCCGAAGGAGGCGGAACCTTCGACGTCCGAGCGATCGAGCGTGATGAGGCCGCCGTGCCAGAAGTTCGCGCTGCCGCCGATCCCGCGCCCCCGGGTGAAGACCGCCTGGAGGTCGTTGCCCTCCCATCGCTCGTCGCTCGGCTGCAGCGGCGCGGGCGATGTCCCTTCCTCGATGAGGGTCACGGCGAAGCCGCGCCTCACCAGTTCCGTTGCGGCAATGCCGCCTGCGAGGCCAGCGCCGACCACGCACACATGTTTCGCCAAAGCACCAACTCCGGATCGTCGCCACCACCCGCGCGAGCGGCCAACGGGGCGCGGCCGCAGCAGGAGTTCGTCGTTTCCACCAGCGCGTCAGCGTCTCCCGCTCGCTCGCCGCGCGAGCCAGAGACCATGCCCTTGGCCCCCATCGTCCCGAGGACGTCGGGCACCTTCGAGCACCGTCCAAGCCGCAGACGCGCCCTGGTCGGCAGGCCGGCTCCGTCGCACGTTGCAACACCCGTGCCGCTTCGGGGCGGACGACCGGGCGCTGCCGCGGAGCCTAAATTGCGTGATCGAAATCGGGCTGGCCCGATCCACTCTTGAATACTCTGGGAGGTTGCCGATGCGCCACTTGGCGGCGGTGCTCTTGTCGATCGTCCTCGAAGCATGCGGCAGCGATGGACGCGCGCTCGCGCTCCGGGATGTCGTGCAGCCCCCCCCACCTCCCACGAGCACCGCCTCGTGGCCGAACGAACCGGCAGGCATGACGGTCGTCTCGGCTGGATCGACCGGATGGGAAGGCGTGGCGGCGTCCGACTGGACGTCGGGCCTGCGCGACACGTGGCAGCTGAAGTTCCTGGACGGAACGCGCTCCGTCGGCACGGTCGAGTCCACCAGCATCATCGGCGAGCGCATCGCGTTGCGGCACACCTACCCGGCCAATCACGTCGGCGGCGGCGGGGTCGAGCCGTTCCTCCCGGTTCCGGGATCCTTCACCCGCGTCTATCTCGGGATGTACGTCCGGGTGAGCCCCAACTGGTTCGGCCACGGCGGCAGCGGCATCAACAAGCTCGCGTACATCCGGACGTCCGCTCCCGGCGATGCATGGAGCGCGCTGTGGGTCGAGGTGCTCGGGGGCGGGACCCAGACGCTTGTCCCGTACTTCGTGAACCAGCTCAACGGAGGGACGGCTGGGCGCATTCCCGAGTCAACGCTTCCCTTCTCGCGAGGCGATTGGCATCGCGTCGAGGTGCTGTTCGAAATGGCGCCGGTGGCGCGTGCCCGCTACTGGTTGGACGGGGTACTCGCGGTCGATGCGTCGAACATCGGGGGTCCGAGCAGCGCGACGTTCAGCGTGACGGAGATCACGCTGTCGGGCATCATGGGTGGCGTCGGCCCCTCCGGGAACCCCCAGGCGCAGTTCCTCGAGTACGACCGCGTCCGCGTCTCCGGATCGCGCTGAAGCCCGTGTCGCGTCCCCATCACGCGCATGACGACTGTCGCCGGTCCCTTGGCTGACTGGCGCGCGCCCCTGGCTCGCCGTGCTGCCGAGGCAGGGCCGGAGACGCCGCGCCCACGCGAAGCCGTTGGTGCCCCGAGCATCGCGCACGTCGTGTTCGACTTCGACGGCGGCGGGATGGAGACGCTGGTGGCGTCGATGGCCCGGCACTTCGGCGACATGGGCCTGCGCGTGTCGGTGCTTCCCCTGAGCGGGCGCGAGGGACGGCTGGGCGGGGCCATGCGGCCGCACCTGTCGGCGCTCGTGCCGCTTCGGCCGCGCCCCGTCGTGTCGATGCTCTTCCCCCGCTCCGTGGTCCGTACGCTCCGCCAGCTGCGGGCGGACGTCGTGCACCTGCACAGCGGCAGTTGGTACAAGGGGGCCCTCGCGGCGCGCCTGGCGGGGGTGCGGCGCATCGTCTACACCGAGCACGGGCGGGAGCACCACGACCCGCTTCTCGCGCGGACGGTCGATCGGGTCGCCGCGCGCCTCACCGATCACGTGGTGGCGGTCTCCGCGCGCCTCGGCGGCTACCTCGTTCGCGAACTCGGTGTTCGACGTGCGGCGCTGCACGTCGTACCCAACGGCGTGAACACGGCGCGATTCGTCCGGACGCCCGAGGCCGCCGTCGTGCGCCGCCAGCTGGGCATCGACGAGGCGGCCTTGGTCATCGGGACGATCGGCCGCCTCGAACCGGTGAAGGCCCAAGAGCGCATCGTCCGCGCGATCGCGCACGTGCGGGCGCTGGGACTCACCCGGCCCGTGGCAGCCGTGATCTGGGGCGACGGGTCGCGGCGGGAGCCGCTGGCGCAGTTGGCCCGGTCCCTCGGCGTCGGCGACCTCGTCCACTTCCCCGGCTGGACGACGGACGCCGTGCAGGCGCACGGGGCCCTCGACGTGTTCGTGCTGCCGTCGCTGAGCGAAGGCGCCTCCATGAGTCTGCTCGAGGCGATGGCCTGCGAGGCCGTGCCGCTGGTCACGCCCGTCGGGGCCAGCGCCGAGATGCTCGGCCCGGACCTCCAGCACCTGGTGCTCCGCGGCGAGCATCCGGAGGTGGAGATCGCGGAGGCCATCGCCACCTTCGCGACGGGCGGGCAGCTGCGTGCGACGGGGCACCGCGCACGCGAGCGCGTGGTCGGGCACTTCAGCGAGGCGCGCATGATGGCGGCCTACGAGCGGTTGTATCGCGGCCCGGCGTCCACCGCCGCCGTCCCGTGAGCGAGCCGGGTCTCGACCCGACCCGTCGGGCCCTGTGGAAGATGGCGGAGGCGGTGCACGACGCCCGCATCACGCAGAACATCCTGCGCGCCCTCGCGCCCCGGCGCGCGGTCATCTACATGCTCCATCGGTTCCACGACCCGGCGCTCGGCAACGACGGCATCGCGGTGGACCACGTCGTGTCGTGCATCCGGACGCTGCGAAGCCTTCGGATCGACCTCCTCTCCCTTCGCGACCTCGTCGAGCACGCCGCGGCGGGCCGCATGCTGCGGCGGCCGGCCGCGGTCTTCACGGTGGACGACGGGTACCGCGACTTCGCCTCCGTTGCCGCGCCGGTCTTCGAGGAGCTGGGGTGTCCGGTGACGGTCTTCCTGACCTCGGGGATCGTGTCCGACCGGCGGTGGTTCTGGTGGGACCGCGTCCGGTGCATTCTCGACGCCTCGACCCGGACCCGGATTCCCGTTCGGCTCGGTGCGCGCGACGAGATCGTCCTGCCCAGCCGGCCTGCGGAACGCCGCGACCTGGCGGAAGCGGTGATCGAGGCACTCAAGTGGGTCCCGGCACGCGACCGGGACGCGAAGCTCGAGGAGCTCGGTGTCGAGGCCGGGGTCGCTCTGGACCCGACCCCGCCCGCGCACTACGCCACCATGCCATGGGACGAGGTGACGCGACTCGAGAGCCCGGTCTGCGAGTTCGGCCCGCACACCCGGACGCACCCGGTGCTTTCGCTCGAGTCGGACGCGTCGGCGGCATGGGAGATCGAGGGATCGTGGCGCGACCTGCGCGAGCGGCTCCGACGGCCCGTGCCCGTCTTCTGCTACCCCAACGGCACGCGTGCGTCGTTCACCGCGCGAGACGGGCGGCTGGTTCGCGGTGCTGGCATGCTCGGGGCCGTTGCCTACGAGCCAGGGTTCGTGACGCCGCATCGCCCGGGCGGACAGGACCTCACCGCCCTGCCGCGTCGCACGCTGCCGAACAAGCCATCCCGCGCACCCACCTCGGTGACCGGGGTGCTGGGGCTGCCGATCCGGGGGCGGGCGTGACTCAGGCGGCACCAGCCGCAGCGGGTGGAATCGCCCCCGCGCAGGCCACCGACGGCTCGGTGATGGGGGAGGTGGCCTCGGTCCGGCAGATCGGCCGCGGCACCGCGTGGTACGCCGCCTCGGTCGTGATCGCACGGGCGGTGAGCATCGTGATGCTGCCGATCTACACGCGATACCTCACCCCGGGGGACTACGGGCAGATCCAGATGCTCGGGGTCGTCAGCGACATGACGGCGATCTTCCTGACCGCCGGGATGACGTCGGGCGTGCAGCGATTCTACTTCAAGGCCCGCACCGAACCGGAACGGAATGCGGTGCTCTCGACGGCGCTGCTGTTCGAACTGCTGCTCGCCCTCGTGGGCACGACGATCCTGGTCGCCTTCGCCGGGCCGCTGGCGCGGCAATTCCTCGGCGGCGCGCAGAACGCGTGGCTCGTCCGCCTGACGGGGATCGACTTCTCGGCGACCGTACTGTGGTCGGTGCCGATGATGCTCCTGCAGTCCCGGGGCAACGTCCGGGCGGTGACCGCGGTCTCCCTCGCGCGCCTGGCGGCGCAGTTGACGCTCAACGTGTACCTGATCGTGGGCGAGGGGTGGGGGGCGGCGGCGATGATCACGAGTTCGCTCGTCGTGAACCTCGTGCAGGGAATCGGCCTCGCGACCTGGATGCTCCGGACGACCGGCGTGCAATGGTCCGCCCCGGTGGTCCGGGCCCTTCGGGCGTTCGGCGTCCCGCATCAGCTTTCTTTCGCAGGAGCCTTCGTCTCGACCTACGGCGACCGCTTCTTCATCCAGGCGCTGGCGGGGCTCCCGGCCGTCGGGATCTACTCGCTGGCGTACCAGTTCGGCTTTCTGCTGGTGCAGGTCTCGGCCGTCCCGTTCCTGCAGGCGTGGAACCCGATGCGACATGCGACGGCCGGCCGTCCCAAGGCGGAACGCGATGCGCTCGCTGCGCGGGTCTTCTTCTTCTTCAACCTGCTGCTCCTGACCGCGGCGCTTGGCCTCTGCGTAGGGATCGATCCGGCCCTCACGGTGCTCACGGCCCCGGCGTTCCGGACCGCGACGGCACTGGTCCCGCCGATCGTCCTCGCCTATGTCATCCAGAGCTGGACGGACGTCGTCCGCTTCGGGATCGACGTGGCGGAACGCACGGTCTTCCACGCCTACGCAACGCTGGCGTGCGCGCTCGTGACGCTGGCGTGCTACGTCCTGCTGATCCCGCGATTCGCGGGCCACGGCGCGGCGTGGGCGACGTGCATCGGCTTTGCCGTGCGCTTCGTCCTCTCCTACCGGTGGGCGAACCAGCTGTGGCCCACGGACTACGGCTGGCGCCGGGCGTGGCAGATGCTCGGACTGTCGTTTGGGTGCTTCGGGCTGTATGCTTTTGCGCGTCCCGACGCGCTGTGGATGCAGATCGTCGCCGGGGCGAGCGTCCTCGTGCTCTTCCTGGTGCTCGTGTCGGTTTTCGTCGCGTCTCCCCCGGAGCGCGCCACCCTGCGCTCCGCCCTCGGGCATCCGGCTCGCGCGCTCGCATTACTGGTCGGCAAGTGACATCGGGCGGGGTGGTCCCCAGCAGCGCCGTGGCCTCGCCGCGGGCCCGCGTCGCCCCCGCACGGTCGCGCGGCCTGGTGGCCGGCCTGCCGCTGCTGCTCGTCGCGTCGATCGGCTTGGTCACCATCACCGTGGGCCGCGTCCACGAACTGCTGCCGTCCCTCACCGGATCGCTGCCGCTCGGGAAGGTCTTCGTCGCGCTCGGCCTGCTGGCCCTCGTCCTCGGGGCGGACACGCGGCAGCGGCTGCGCGCCTACGGCACCCGGCACGGGCGCCTGTTGCTGGGCGCCGGGGCAGCGATGGTCGTTTCGATCCCCTTCAGCATCTACGTCGGCGGCAGCGTGTCGTACGCGCTCGGCATCCTGCCGCAGAGTGCCGCGATCGGCCTCGTGCTCACGGCGGCGGCGACGTCGTCGTCCCACCTCGAGGCGTTGATGCGCGCCTTGGTCCTCGCGCTGGCGCTGATGGGCAACGCGTTGCTGCTGGGCATGGGCCAGGCGATCCGCGACACCCATGGGCTGCGCTACTCGATCTCGCTGATGTACGACCCCAACGACGTGGCCCTGCTCGCGGTGGTGACCCTGCCGTTCGCGGTGATGGTCACGAGGGATCGGGGCTGGTTCTGGCGGATCATGGGCATGCTCGCGATCTCGGGAATCGTGGCAATCGTCCTCAAGAGCCAGTCGCGCGGTGGCCTGATCACGTTGGTCGTCACGACATTGCCCCTGCTCCTGTCGCGCCGCTCGCCGATTCCGGCGTGGGCGCGAGCCACCTGTGCGGTGCTGAGCCTGTCGGCCGTGACGCTCCTGCCACGCGAGTACCTCGAGCGGGCTTCGACGATCTTCAATCCGTCGAAGGACTACAACACCACCGCGGAGAACGGCCGCCTCGCACTCGCCAAGCGCGCACTTGGGCATATCGCCACGCACCCCATCACCGGCGTGGGATTCGGTCAGTTCCCGACGGCCGAGGGGCAGTGGGCGCGGCGCAACCTGCGCGAGAGGGGCTTCATGTGGATGCAGGCGCACAACATGTACCTGCAGGCGGCGACGGAGATCGGCCTGCCGGGTGCGGCTGCCCTGTTCTCCGTGCTTGTCCTGAACGTCCGGCTAGGCCGCCGGGCCCGGCGCCTCCGTCGCCGAGGGGTGATCACGAAGGCGGACGTCGAACGGGCGGCCGCCCTGAGCCGCAGCACAATGGCCTTCTTGGTGGGCGGCCTGTTCCTGAGCGCGGCGTTCTCGCCGCTGATGGTATTGCTGACGGCGCTGGGCCTCGGGTATTCGCAGTACCTCGCGGTCAGGATCCGCGAACACGGGGAGACGCTCGTGCCGCCCGAACGGACCGCGGCGGGCTCCAGACGGCGTGCCGCCTGACGACGCCTAGGCCTCGGCGTCCTGCCTGAACCGGCGGACGAGCGCCGCGGAGCCGCGGTAGTCGATCGCCGACGGGCGCAGGACCAGTGCCGCGTCCGTCGTGGAGGCCCCGCGTCCCGCGCGAAGGCGCATCGCGGTGCTCACCGCCCAGTAGGCCCCCGAGACCGCCCAGATCGGCAACCATAGGACGGTGCCTCGCCACCCGTGGCGACGAAGGTAGGCCAGCACGGCGGCCTTCGTGGACAGCGACTGGTCGTTCAGGTTGAGCTGTCGCGGACCCTCGTCGGGATGCGTCGCCAGCCGGGCCACGATGCGGCCACACGTCTCGATGTCGATGGCGCCGATCGGGTCGATCCCGCGTCCGAAGCCGGCGAATACGCGGCCAAGGACGCGCCGGCCGATGAGCCCGGGCAGGGCCAGTGCGGTAGGGTCGAGCAGTGCTCCCGGCCGCACGATGCACAGCCGCAGCGGCGCACCTGCGGCGATGGACAACATGACCCGCTCGGATTCGGTCTTCCCCCACGCGTACGGGCCGAGTCGCCTGGCATCGTCTGCCAGCGGCGTCGTCTCGGACAGGGCGCCCTCGGTTCCACGCTTCTCGAGCACGGACATGCTCGACACGTGCACCAGGGTGGGCACTCCGGCAGCAATGCAGGCCTGCGCCACCTGCCGCGCTACGCCCACGCTGTCGCGCTCGTGATCCGACCAGCCGCCGGCCGTCGCGGCCGCAGCATGGATCAGCGCGTCCAGCCCTGCGAGACTCCCAGCCGGAACGCCGCTGGCGAGGTCGCCGCGGACCCATCGCACGAATCTCGATGGGTCCCGCGGCTCCGTCCGTCCGAAGCCGACGACGTGATGTCCGGCGTCCGTGAGGGCGCGCGCCACTCGCTTGCCTAGTCGTCCGCCCGCGCCGGTCAGCCCGATAGTTGCCATCATCGTGGGTTAGGGTCGCCCGGCACCCGCCGGGCACGGCGCTGGAGTCGCCCCCGGACGTCGCCGCAGGTGCGGGGCACACGAGCGGTGCACACGAGCGGTGCACACGAGCGGGGCACACGAGCGGTGCACACGAGCGGGGCGCACGAGCGGGGCACACGAGCGGGGCGCGTCCCAGGCACCGCTCGGTGGTGGCGTCGCAGCGATCTGCAGCCGGTCTAGTTTCGTACATGGGGTCGTCACACCGCAAGAGATCGCGCGCAAAGCGAGAGCCCCGAGGTCGCCGCCGACATCGCCGTCACGCCCCGGATCCGGCGGGACCAGCCGCGCATGGTGACCCCACGGAATCGTCCCTTGGTCGCGGCGTTAATCTGGTAGCCGAGGAGGGACGAGCGATGCTCCTCGCCCGCGCGCCCACCACGAACCCGACAACGTCCGCCTGGTGTCCGATCGAGCCTTCCTCGCACTCCTCGTGCTGCTCGGGACCGCGATGCGGCTCCTCGCCGTGGCGGTGCTGCGCGACGTATCGGCGGGTCCCGATCCAGCGTTCGGCGATGACGGGTTCCACTTCGAGGCCATGGCGTGGAACCTGGCGGCACACTCGGAACTCAGCATCACGATGGGTCACCCCACCGCGTTCCGCGCACCGGCCTTCCCGGCCGTCCTTGGGGCCGTGTATGCCATGTTCGGCCGGAGCTACGCAGCAGCGTATGCGCTGCAGGCCATCCTGGGCGGGCTCGCAGCGCCCATCGCGTACCTGCTGTGTCAGCGTCTCGGGGTGAGCGGTTGGAACGCGAGGTTCGCCGCGATCGCCGTCGCCCTGCACTTCGGGCTCGTCTACTACGCCACCCACTTCGCGAGCGAGCCGCTGTTCGTGCTGCTCGCCGGGGTGTCCGCACTGCTGGCCACCGCGTCATCCCGTTGGGCCATGCCGGCCTCCGGCTGGATGCTCGGCATCGCCGCCCTCGCTCGGCCGCAGGCGCTCTTCGTACTGCCGGCGCTTCCCTTGTGGCGGCACTTCGGAGCGCCTCCGGAGCATCACTACCTGCGGAGACTGGTGATGGCGTCGGCGGGTTTCGCCCTCGCTCTGGCGCCGTGGATCATGCGCAATGCGAAGGTCCTCGGCCGCCCGGTGCCGTTCACCACCAACGGCGGCGGCACGCTCTACGGGGCCAACAACGACAGCGTCGCCCGGACGCCCGAGCTGCGCGGGTGGTGGATCGCGACGAACGGTCTCCCAGGGCGGCGATCAGTGGACGCAGCGACGCACGAGGCGGACGCCGATCGCCTCGAGTATGCACTGGGCACGACGTGGATCCGTTCGCACCCGGCGGCCTTCGGGCGGCTCGCCTTGCACAAGTTCGGCAACCTGCTGCTGCCGTGGGACCGTTCGACCAACCGGCGCTACACGATGCTCGCCGGGATCTGCGTCGCCCCGATCCTCGCCCTCCTGTTGATCGGGACGGCCGCGGCCTGGCGGAGGAGGGAGCTTCAGCTGCTGCTTCCGGCGGGTACGGCGTTCCTCGGGATCGCCGTGCAGGCCATGGTCTTCTACGGGTCGGCCCGGTTCCGCGACGCGTTCTTCGTGCTGTTCGTCCCGCTGGTCGCCAGGGGGATGGAAACGATCACCGATCGGTTGCGGTCGAAGCCGACTGCCGCGTGACGGCCGGTGCCGCTCAGGTCGGCATCGGCTCCTGCCGTAAGTGCACACGTCCCGTTGCACGGCGCAGCAGGGACGACAGCCCGCAGAGTTCGGCCTCGAACTCGATCGGCGTCGTCGTCTCCATGTCCACGAAGCGCCGAAGCGCGTACGGCGGGGTATCGGGGGCGTTCAGACCCGGTTCGCAGGTCGTCGCCGTCTCGATGCCCGACTCATGGAGCACCGGCCAGTGCTCGGGGTCGGAGAGCCCGCTCGGATAGCAGAGGTGCACGCGAGGGGATCCGACGATGCCCTCGAGCACCACTCGGTTGTCCGCGACCTCGCGGCGCACCTCGTCGGGCTCGAGCGGGAGCCGATGCCGGTGCGTATGGAGCTGGATGTCGACGCCCGCGTCATGCAGGTCGCGGATCTCGGCCGGCGACATGAGCGACAGCTGCCGTCGCCGACACAGCGCGTCGTAGTCCACGCCGAGCCGAGCGCCGAGTTCGCGGGAGATCGTGACGCGCTCGTCCTCCGAGCAATGCGACTCGGCGTGCCGGATCATGTCCCACATGGTGCGGAGGACCTCCGGCTCGTCATGCAGGTCCAAGCGATGGCCCGACATGCCCGGCAGCCCCTGCGTCTCCAGATGGCGATGGGTCGTCTTCCAGAACATGTAGCGCACGACCAGCCGGAAGATCGGGTGCGGTTTCGTCACGTAGTATGTCGTGACGTAGATGGTGTAGGGGAGGGTCGGCTCTCCGAGCAGGGACCGCCCGACCGCGTAATTCGAGTAGAATCCATCATCGAAGGTGATGGCCACGGCATTCGGCGGGAGGGTACCATCGCGGAGTCGCTGCCACGCCTCGGGCAGCGGGAGCACAGGGTATCGGCCCTCGCGGAGGAGTCGCATGCGGGAGAGAATCGTCTCGTGCCGCATGAACAACCCCGGCTCGAACCGGTGCTCATCGTCCTGGGCGATCCCGTGGTAGCAGAGGATCCTGAGCTGTCCAGCGGTCAGGCGCCGGGCGACGTGGAACAATCCGAGCGATCGGCACCCGTGAAGCACCGTGACCTTCAGGAGACGCCACCAGCGACCGCGCTGCGGCGGCCGGACAAAGCGCCCTTCCCGCACGCTAGGCCGACCTCCCGACCGCTCTCGGGCATGGCCCACCGCCGGTTGCGCAGGGTAGATCCGATGCGTGTCGAGTCAGGCGCTGATGCATAGGCAGACGACTCCGCAGCAAGCAGAATGCCATGGACGCGGCGTACGAAGAACCACCGATGGCGGGTGCCGAGCTGAGCGACATCGCGCAGACGGGTCCTTCCCTTCGGCCAGGAGCGGGACGCGCCGCTTCCCCAGCCACCGACTCATCTCCCTTCGGCGGGGTCCGCGGTGGGGCGACCGACGCCGGTTGTTGCCCCGCCGGCCGTGCCCAGCGCCTCGAACACCAGCTGCGCGACGGCGTCGTACCCGGCCGCGGAGTAGTGCGTCGAGACCAGCGAATCCTGCGGAAAGTACCGCCACCCCGTGCTGGTTCGAAAGAGACGCCGGCCGTCGAGGTAGAGCAGGCCGTTGCGTCGCGCCACCTGAGCCAGGCCGGCCGCGATCAGTTCGGTCGCCGAAGGGTTCCCGCGCACGAATTCCCACGACGGCAAGTGCAGGAGAACGAGCCGGCCGCCCCAGCTCGCGGTCTCGTCCGTTGCCTCGTCGAGCATGGCCTCGAGGTCCCGCCGTCCCTCGGCGAGGTCGTCCATCTTCGCCGAGCGAAGGTCTCGCACGCGAGCCCGCAGGGCACCCAGCGTCACGGCCTGCCGGACGCCGGCGCGCCACGATCGCTTCCACAGCACGATCCTGCCGTTCACGACGGGCGCGAGGAGCCCGCGCAGCAGCGCGTTTCGTTCGTCGGCCCGCTGGAACCACCCTGCGGTCTCGCCGGACCGGTATCGGACGACCGATGGAACGGTCCGTTCGCCGATCACGTCGGCCAGGTCGTTGTCGAAGACCGTCCAGATCACGATCCTCGGGCGGAGCGGACGGGCGTACTCCCGGAGCGTCGCCAGCACCAACGCAGGGCCGTTGCCTGCGTACCCGAGATTGACGACCCCCATCCCTCGCTGCCGCAACCGCGACGCGATGTCCTGGCCCTGGTTGACGCATTGGCCCATGACGAAGGAGTCCCCGAGGATGACCGCGTCGGCGGACACGGTCCACACGCTATCCGGATTGTTGAAGCCGTGCCGGTCGGACACATACGTGGCCCACCGTCCCGACTCGTTGCAGTTGACGGTGGTCACGCCTCCCAACCCGCTGATCGGCACCAGGACGGTGTCGGCTTGGCCGAGCAGACGCATCGCCAACCCGATGTCCTTGGCGTTGAAGAACGGATAGGCATCGACACCGCTCGCGCGAAGGTCCTGAACCACCTTACGCTGGGGCCGCGAATCGAAGGGCCGTCCGGCGGACGTCGCGCGGGCACGGATGCGGTCGAAGTGGTCCGGATGGTCGATGCGCTCGACCACCAGTTCCGCCACGAGGAGCGTCAGGTAGGTCGAGACGACGAGCAGGGCGACGGAGGCGATACGCGATCGGATCGTCACGGACGTGCGGCCACGTCACCGGCCGCGACGCCGGGGCGGACGAGGACGACGCACGGCCGCCCTTGCGAGACTCGCGCGGATCCGCGCGGGGGGCGAGCGATAGCGTCACGTGCCGGCACGAACCGCACGGGAGAGGCGTCAGGAATCAGGGCGGTACCGCCGGAGGCAGAGAACGACGAGCTCGTCCGAATCCGGGAATCTACAGTGCACGAATGCGCAGGCGGGAGACGGACACGGCCCGTCAGGGGCCGAGCCGGCGAACGAACCCGCGGTGTCGCGGCCTGAACTGTCTGGCGGCCACCTCGCTGGGGGGGGGAGTCACGTCCGTGGCGGCGCTCGTCACAACCTATGCCCTCTTCGACGGGCTAGCTTCCCGAGAATTCGACGACTCGAGCCGCTCGAGTGCACGAAGCACGGAAGCGTGAGGCGGCAGAAGGAGGACGGTCCGTGGACGGCGCACGGTGCCTCGCGCGCGGTCCGGCACGGGGTGCGGTGGCGTGGCGCGCAGTATGCACCGGGGGGCAGCGGTTCGGAACGCGGAGGGCCGCGGCGCGTGAGGGAGGATTCGTGATTTCATTCGTGGTGGCAGCGCTCAACGAGGCTGCGAACATCGAGCGTTGCGTCCGCTCCGTGATGACGCTGATGCCGATCGGCGAGCAGGCGGAGGTCATCGTCGCGGACAACGGATCCACCGACGGCACGCCGGCCCTCGCCGCTGCGGCCGGAGCCCGGGTGGTCTCGCTACCCGGCGCGAGGCTCGGCCGCCTGCGAAACGGGGGTGTCGCCCTGGCGCGCGGCGACGTGCTTGTCTTCCTCGACGGCGACTGCGCGCTGACGAGTGAGTGGCGCGACGCGGCGCCGGCGATCCTCGCCGCCGTTCGCGGCTCGGAGCGCCTCCTCGCCGGCTCCCATCCGATCCCGCCGCGGGGCGAGTCCGTCTTCCTCTGGACGCACTGGTTCATCCCGCTCTTCCAGCAGGTGCAGACCCAGCATCTGGGGACGGCCCATCTCATCTGCCGCCGAGCCGACTTCCACTCGATCGGCGGTTTCGACGAGACACTCGAGACGAACGAGGACTACGACTTCTGCGCCCGGATGCGTGCCGGCGGCGGCCAGCTGCTCATCCATCTGCCGATGATCGTCGAGCATTTCGGGTTTCCGCGCACCATCGGGACGTTCTTCTCGCGCACCGTCTGGCACGGCAGGGGGCCTGCTTCCACTCCCGCGCGACTCGCCCGATCGCCCGTAGCGCTCCTTGGCCTCGCCTTCGGCACCGGCCTCATCATGACGGTGTGGGGGCTCATCGTCGGCCGGTGGGCCGTCAGCGGGGCTGGCCTGGCCCTCGCCGTGGCGATCGTCATGGCCTCCCACGCATACAAGATGCGACATGCCGGCGTCGTGACGCACGCGGCGGCGCTCCTCGTCTGGCCGGTCTTCTTCGCCGGGCACTTCACCTCCAGCGTGCGCGGCATGATCCGCTGGCCGGCGCTGATGCTTCGTCGCCGCCCCGCCTGATCGCCGCGGTGCCCGTGGCTGGCCTCCGCCCGTCTGGCGACCTCCGTGGGCGAATCCGGTGCGGCCTCGACGGCATGGGCTGGTCCGGCCAGGTCGCCGGGTGCTGCTGACCACGCGGCATCCGTCGGCGCCAGCACGGGGATCAGCCCGACGGCGGCCGAGTCCCGTGCACGGCGCGCACCTCACGCCGAGGCGCTTCGCGAGTCCGCGGCCCCGCTCTGTTTCCCGATCCACCAATCACGCCAACCTCGCAGGACCCCCTTCGCGGGCTCAACCAACTCGATCTCGCTGAAGAGGTCCGCATCGTCTTCGAGGTGTTCAGCGACGATGCGCCCGATGCTCCCGGACCCTGCGGCCATCGGCCTCAACCCGACATGGGCGATCGCGGTGGCACCCGCCTCCACCAGCGCGTGGCAGACCGTTCCCGTGTAATCACCGAACGGCAATGCGAACACGTGTCCGTCACAGCCGCGCGACCCGAGGATGTCACGTGCCTTCGCATACTCCGCCCGCGCTTCGTGAACGCCGAGGATCGCGAAGCTGGGATGGCTCGCCGAGTGGTTGCCGAAGGCCATCCCGGTCGCCTGGAGGGACTCGACGTCCGACCAGTCGAGGTACAACGCCGCGTCCCGGGCCAGGGACGGGAGGTCGACGCCGGCTTCGGACGACGCGCTGTGCAGCAAGTCGTCGATGGTACTCGGGTGCAGCGACGCCCGGACAGCGTTCACGAGGTCCCGGATCGGGGCATCCGCGCGAACACCGGTCGCGAGCGCGATCAGGCGCCTGGTTGACTGCGGATGACAGTTGATGAGCCAGACCAGTGCGTTGACCCAGACGAGGCGTTCGTTGCCGACCACGTCGGTCACGAGGAAGGTGGTTGCGGAGGCGCCCACCTCCCGCAGTCGAGGTGCGGCGTGCGTGGCGACCGTCCGATAGCCGTCGTCGAACGTGATGAAGACCGCGAAGTCCTCCGCCGTGCCGGTGGCCAGATCCACGGCGGGCGCGAGGTTGTAGTGTCGCCGCAGGAAGCGGAGGTGCCGCGCGAACGTGTCCGGGTGGATCGTCGATCCGAGGCCCTCGGTGAATGGCGTGCCGTGCGGGGCGCAATCATGGTACAAGAGCACCCTGCTTGCCTTGGGGCGAAGAGCGATCACCGCACGGTGCAGCCCCGCCCGATAGATCGCGCGGCCGACCATCCTGAGGAGGCGGGTGAGCACGCGCATCGGCATTTCATCGCTCGGGCAGGAGACCGCGCCGACTTTGTGCCACGCGGCGCAACACGCGCAGTTCCGACAGCAGCGTGCGGTTCACGAAGCGGTACTCCGTACCGTCCTCCAGCCGCTGCGGCGTGGCCACGGCTGTGCCGGTCGACACGTCACGAATGACCTGCACGTAGGCGTCCGCACCCGCCTTCACAGACTTGCTGAACAGGGTCGCTTCATCATCACCCGGTACCGCGCCAGCGCGCACGGTACGGAAGATGGCGCCGGAATCGACACCGGTGTCCAGCGCATGGACCGTCGCACCCGCCCACTCGGGCTCCCCGTTATGGATGGTCCAGAAGCTCGAGTCGGCTCCGCGGTAGCGCGGCGAGACCCCGGTGTGCAGGTTGAGCGCGGCGAGCCTGGCCCGAGCCATGACCGGCGTGCGGATGATCCCCGTCCCGTAGACGGCGACGATGTCCGGAGCGATTCGGTCCAGCAGGTCGAGGCACTCCTGCGAGTTGTGCCCGGGAACCACCTTCACGAGTTCAGGCCGAAACGGATCCTCGGCTTCGGGGAGAGCGAGCAACGAGTCGACGGTGCGCTGACGCGACCGCGACCATCCGACCGCCCGGTCGACACCGCGCGCCACCACTCGCGATGCGAGTTGCGCCAAGGAATAGCGCCTCACGTACGACTTGAGGCGACTCCGCCACGTGCGCGCCAGTGGCCCCGACGTCACGATCGCCTGCAGGTCGTCGGGGAAGGCCGACGCGATGTGGTGCGCCACCCAGCGATGCTCGGGCCCGCGCGCGGTCAGGAGTACGAGCTTCATCGACAGCGCTTGCCCCGAGCGAACGCGTGCATGGGTGACGAGTCCCGGCGAGCTTGCCGGGATGACCTCCATCCCTAAGTTATCGAGCGAAATGATGCGTGCAAACCCGCTCGAGGAGCAGTGAGTCGAGAATGAGCCGGCGTCCTCTGCGGGTCATGCACGTCATCGCTCCGGCCGCGTTCGGGGGTGCCGAAACCGTGGTGCAGGCCCTCGCCGAGTCGAGCGTCGCGTCGGGCCGCGACGCCAGCGTGGCGCTGATCAGCCAGAGGATCGAGCCCCCCCCGCTCCTGCAAGGCCTTCGCGATGCCGGCGTTCCGGTTGACCTGATCTACCACGGCCGGCGTGCGTACGCGGCGCAAGCCGCGGCGCTGGAATCCGTGCTGCGCTCCCGCCAGCCGTCGGTCGTGCACACTCACGTCTATCTCGCCGACTTCATCGGGTGGGCGGCAGCGCGGCGAACCGGATCGCCCCTCGTCGCGACCTTGCACGGCCACACCGGCGGATCCCCTGGCAACCGTCTGTACGAGTGGCTCGACCGCCGACTCCTGCGCCGCTTCGACGCCGTGATCTGCGTCTCGGAGGAGTCACGGCGAAGGCTCGCGCGTTCCGGGTGTGACCCCGCGAAGCTGCACGTCGTCCGGAACGGCTTCGCCCCCCGCGCGTTCCTCGCGCGGGAAGAGGCCCGCCGGCTGCTGGGAATCCCGCAGGAGGCCATGGTCGCGGGTTGGATCGGTCGTCTAAGCGTGGAGAAGGGCCCGGATCTGTTCGTCGACGCAATGTCGGGCCTTCGCGGCGGCGACGTGACTGGCGTCGCGATCGGCGACGGGGAGCAGCGCGCCTCGCTCGAAGAACGTGCCCAGCGCTCGGGGGCACCAATCCGGTTCATGGGGGCCATGCCGAATGCCTCGCGCCTGATGCGAGCGTTCGACGTGGTGGTCCTGAGCTCGCGGACGGAGGGCACGCCAATGGTCCTGCTCGATGCCATGGCGGCGAGCGTACCCGTCGTGGCCTTCCCGGTGGGCGGAATTCCCGATGTCGTCAACGAGGCCTCGGCCTGGCTCGCGCTGCCGGGAGATGCTCCGGCGCTGGGCGAGGCGATTCGGAACGCGACCGGCAGCGCCGGCGAGGCGAGTGCCCGCGCGCGGGCCGCGCGAGCGACACTCGACAGGGACTTCGGGACGGAACGTTGGTTGGCGGATATCGATCGGGTCTACGCTTCGGTACTCGCCTAGTTGCGGCTGGCGAGCGTCTCGCATGCGCGGTGGCGTGCGCTTGCGCTGTCGGCATCGAGGCCGCATCTCCCGACGGCCGGAGGAGGCCTGCGCCCGGCGAAGGCGACGCCCGAACGTCGAGCAGCGCGATGTCTCGCGCGACATCGCCGCCACGCAACCACGCGCCGCCGCCACGCTCGCTGGTCCTGTACCCGAGTCGCATGCGACCATCCGGCACGATGGCGTTCGTGCCGAGAGGTAACGACCCTATCTGCTCCCCGAGATACGCACGCGATCGTACTCGATGAACTGCGCCTGCGGGTTCCCCGACGGGCCGGTACCGCCCAGAATGCCCGACAGCGTGACCTCCGTGACACTGAAGGTCGTCGCGCTCGGGCCACCGATGTTCGGTGCATCAACGGCGAGTACCCCGTCGAGCCAGTACCGAGCGCGCGCCACCGGTGCCATTTCGAACAGCACCTCCACGCGATGCCAATCGCCACGCGAGAACGGCAACGTGGACTCGGGAATCCGTCCGGGGGTGCCACCGTTCAATTGATTGACGAAGTACGGAACCAGTGTCTGGTTGCCGGCGCCGAGCACCTCCACCCACAACGAACTCCACACGTTCCCCGGAGCCGACGTGCGGATGTACGCGAGCTTGTTGATGCCGCTACCGCCATGGCCGTGGAAGTTCGGGCTGACCCGGACGTACATGCCGAGATACACCCGGGTGTAGTTGCCCGGGACACTCAGGTACGCCTCGACGCCACCACCGCTGATGTGGTTGGCCGGATACGTGTGGCGCAGGGTGCGCTGCTCACCGACGATGCTCGAGGACGAGGCGATACCGACCGAGCGCGACCCGTCGAGGAACTTGATCTGCCAACCATCCCGCGTCCCCGACGTCCAGTTCCCTTCCGTCACACTCTCCCACCCGGTCGAACCGGGACTCACCACGGTCATCCCGTTCGGCTCATTCGGCCACGAGGCCTGCGACGGGGGACCTCCCGACACCGCCGTCCCGGAGAAGGTCACGGTGCCGTAGCCACTCGCCGTCGCCGTGAGCGTGTTCAGGCCGGTGCTCGAGCCAAGGGCCCACCCGCCGATCGTCGCCACGCCCGACGCATTCGTGTTCACGGTCGCCGGCCCGACCATGGTGCCGCCGCCGACGCCGATCGCGAACGTCACCGGTACGTTCGCCAGCACCGCGCCGAACTGGTTCCGGATCACCACCGACGGTGCCACCGCCACGGTGGCGAGCGGCGCGGCCTCCTGACCGTCGCCCACCGCGATGGTGATGGAGCCAAGGGAGACCGTCTGGCCCGTCGCGGTGAAGGTCACCGGTGCGAGGCCCGCGACCGTCGCCGACAACCGGTTCACCCCGGCGACAGGACCCAGCACCCATCCGCCGGGCGATGCGCGACCGTTCTGGTCGCTGGTGGACGTGGCCCCCTGTACGGTCCCGCCGCCAAGGGTAACGGCGAAGGTGACCGAGGTGCCGGATACGCCGTTGCCGAACGCATCGCGGATCTGCACGGTCGGGCGGATCGCCACCTGCGTTCCGACCGGCGCGATCTGGCCTCCTCCGCTGACGATCGCGACCTGCGTCGCCGGACCGGCGCGCCCCGTCACGCTCGCGGAAACCGGGACCAACGTGCCGGCCGTCGCACGAAGGGTGTTCACCCCCGCTGCCGTTCCGAGCGTCCAGTTGCCGGCCGTCGCGCGACCGTTGGCGTCGGTGCTGTCGATCGTCCGAATCACCAGGCCGCCACCCGCCGTCACGTCGAAGCGAACCTGTACGCGCGACACGGGATTGCCGCCGGCGTCGCGTACCAGAACGGCCGGGGCGGTCCCGAGCGCGGCACCTACCGTCCCTTGAGCCGGCAGCCCCCCCTCGAAGCTCACCTGCGTGGGGGGGCCCGCCACCGCCGTCGCCGTGATCGTCGCGGCCGGCAAGGTTCCGTGCGTCGCCCGCAGGGTCTGCGATCCCAAGGTGTTGCCCATGGTCCACGTGCCCACGCGCGCCACGCCGGTCGAGTCGGTCACGGCCGAGGCGCCTGTGATCGTCCCGCCGCCGGAGCCCACGGCGAAGTTCACGGTCGCCCCGCGAATCACGTTGCCAAGGGCGTCGGTCAGGCGAACCGCCGGCGAAACGGGAAGAGGGGTTCCCGCCACGACCGTCTGCCCGGCGCCCGAGGCCACGCTCAGCAGCGCCGGCGTACCCGGCTGCGCCTGGACGCTCATCGTCACGACGGGAAGGCCCGTGACCGTCGCGCGGAGCGTCTGTGTCCCCGCCACCTGACCGAGTGTCCAGGTCCCGGACGACGCGTGTCCGGTTCCGTCCGTCGTATCGGCCGTCCGGGCTATCGTCCCACCGCCGGCGATGACCTCGAAGCGCACAACGGTGGTTGGGACGGCGTTCCCGAATGCGTCGCGTACGGCCACCGTGGGCAGGTTCGGCAAGGCAGCTCCCACCGTGGCATTCGTCGGGACCGGCGCGATCAGCACGACGGTGGAGGGCGCGCCGGGACGACCGGTGGCCCCGAAGACCGCCGGGGCGATCGTACCGGTCGTTGCGCTCACGGTCTGCTGGCCGGCCGAGCGCCCCAGCGTCCACTCACCGGACCGGGCCTTGCCGGCCGAGTCGGTCACGGCGGCCGTCCTGGCGAGGGTCCCGCCTCCAGCCGTGACGCTGAAGGTCACGGCCTGCGTCGCGACGGGATTCCGCCGCCTGTCCATGACGCGCACGACGAGCGCGGTGGCGAGGGTCGTGCCAACCACGCCCTCCTGGCCGTTCCCCTCGACGACCTCGACGAGTTCAGGCGTACCGGCCGTTCCGCGAGCGCGGGCCCGCAGCGGCGGGAGGGCGGCGACGCCGATCGAAAGCGTGTTGTCACCCGCTCGGTCACCCAGCGTCCATCGAATCCGTGCCCGACCCGTCGAATCGGTACGCCATCCGGTCCCGGCAACCGGAACGGCGACGCCTCCCCCCCCGTCCGCCGCGACGGCCAAGCTCTCGGCCGGCACCGGATTGTCGAAGCGGTCAACCACGCGAACCACCACTGGTAGTCCCAAGGCCTCGCCTGCAGTGCCCGCCTGGCCATCCCCGGACTCGAACGCGATCACGGTGGCCGGACCGGCAACGGCCTTCGTCCACAGGAGCAATGAGGGACCGGACGCCAGCGACAGTCGAAGGGACTGCTCGCCGCTGCTGGTGCCCATGGTCCAATCCCCCACGCGCACGGCGCCCAGCGAATCGGAGACGCGGGAGTTGGTGCCGACGGTGCCGCCCCCGGAGACCACGGCGAGGGTGACCGGAACGCCCGGCACGCCGTTGCCGAATTCATCTCGGACCGCGACGACCGGGGGCGTGAGCGGCAGGGACCCCACGCGAACCGTCGGTTCGACGGCGACCGCCGGCGCGAGGGCGACCGGCGCACCGGGTGCTGCCACCGCGTGTACCACCAGCGGCGGAAGCCCGGCGACGCGCGCCGAGAGCCGCTGGCGGCCAGCGCGCCGGCCAAGGGTCCAACGGACGCGCGCCGTGCCGGTCGTGCCGGTGAAGGCCTGCGCGGCGTCAACCGAGCCGGAGGCGGAGTCGGGGGCGAAGGTCACCCGGGCATGTGCCAGTGGGTCGCCAGCCGAGTCGGCGACGAGCACGACGATGTCGGTCGCGAGCGGCCGGCCGGCCGGGCCCGCGAGCGTGTCACCGGCAGTGGTCCGCAGCGAGGCCGCACGGCTGGACGCGTCGGGGCCCGACAGGCGGTCGGAGCCACATCCTGCCATGATGACGAGCGACGACAGGGCGGCACAACCGCCCCGGCGGACACCCGCAGACAGGAATCGACTCGGCAAACGCGCCCCCCTCCGACACTATCAGCGCTGTCTATGGATGCGACCCAACCTTCGGCGCGGGTAGAAAATCATTATCCGGTGTCAGGGATGCCATCACGCAGAAGGCGAAGCCACCGGACCGGCGTGTGCATTCCCCCTTCACGACACGCCGAATCGAACGCGAGGCGCGAGCGACTCGTCTGGGGTGAGGTGCATCACGTGACGGGGGCGGGGGTGGGGGCGGGCGGCTTGGCATGGAGGTGGGCACCTTGCGCACGGTGATGGTGTCTTCTATCCTTCCATCCGGATAGACAAATGAATCCGAGGCGATTTCCGGGCAAATTGCGGCCTCGTTAAACAACCCGCTAAAGCGCCAGCCCCGGCGTCGCCCACGACGACCGGGATTTTTTCGTCCGTCCGGCCCCGATCCACCATGGCCAAGCGCTCCGCTCAGCCCTTCCGCGTCTCGTTCGAGTTCTTCCCGCCCAGGACGGCGGACATGGAAGACCATCTCTGGCGCGCCATCCAGCGGCTCGCTCCGTTGGGGCCGGCGTTCGTGTCCGTGACCTACGGCGCCGGTGGCGGCACCCGGGAGCGCACCCACAGCACCGTGCGGCGCATTCTGGCCGAGACGGCCGTGAAGCCGGCTGCCCACCTCACCTGCGTCGCGGCCACGCAGGACGAAGTGCTGGCCGTCGCCGACGACTACTGGGCCGCCGGGGTCCGACATCTGGTCGCGCTGCGCGGCGATCCGCCCGGCGGCACCGCCGACTCGGCCTACACCCCGCATCCCGGGGGCTTCGCGTTCGCCGCGGACCTCGTCGCCGGCCTCCGCGCCCGCCACGACTTCGAGGTCTCCGTCGCCGCCTACCCCGAGGGCCATCCCCAGGCGCCGTCGCTCAAGGCCGACCTCGACAACCTCAAGCGCAAGGTGGACGCCGGTGCCACGCGCGCGATCACGCAGTTCTTCTTCGACAACAGCGCCTACCTGCGCTTCGTCGAGCGCGCGCAGCGCGCGGGGATCACGGTGCCGATCGTCCCCGGCATCATGCCGGTGACCAACTTCGCGCAGGCGGCGAAGTTCGCGAAGCAGTGCGGCGCCACCGTCCCGAACACGATGGCGTGGCTCTTCGAGGGCCTCGACGACGACGCCGACACCCGGCGCCTCGTCGCGGCGACGGCGTGCGCCGAGCAGGTGCAGCAGTTGGTGAAGGAGGGAGTGGACGAGTTCCACTTCTACACGCTCAACCGCGCCGACCTCACCTACGCGATCTGCCACATCCTGGGGCTGCGGCCCGTCGAGGTGCCGGTGCCCGCGGCGCCGGCGGGGGCCTGAGCGATGAGCGGCCGGTCCCACGCGCATCCCACGCTCGCGCTCGACGCGCTGCCGCCCCGCTGGACGGAGGGGCCGGCCTCTCCCCTCTCGCGCGCCGAGCGGCTCGGGCGGCTGGAGGGCGAGCTGGCGCGGCGGATCCTCGTCCTCGACGGCGCGATGGGGACGATGATCCAGCAGTACCGGCTCACCGAGGCCGAGTACCGCGGCACCCGCTTCGCCGGGTGGGCCCGCGACCTCCGGGGCAACAACGACCTCCTCACGCTCACGCAGGCCGACCTCATCCGGGGGATCCACGCGGCGTACCTCGAGGCCGGCGCGGACATCCTCGAGACCAACACGTTCAACTCGACGGCCATCGCGATGGCCGACTACGGGATGGAGTCGCTGGCCTACGAGCTGAACGTCGCCGGCGCGCGCAACGCGCGCGTGGTGGCGGACGCGTTCGAGGCGCTGACGCCCGACCGGCCGCGTTACGTGGCCGGGATCCTCGGCCCCACGAACCGGACGGCGAGCATCTCGCCGGACGTCAACGACCCCGGGGCACGCAACGTCACGTGGGCCGAGCTGGTGGCCGCGTACGCCGACGCCACGAACGGCCTGCTCGACGGCCGCGCCGACCTGCTGATGGTCGAGACCATCTTCGACACGCTCAACGCCAAGGCGGCGCTGTTCGCGATCGAGCAGGTCTTCGAGTCGCGCGGCGAGCGGGTGCCGGTGATGATCTCGGGCACCATCACCGACGCGTCGGGGCGGACGCTCTCGGGGCAGACGACCGAGGCGTTCTGGCACTCGGTGATGCACGCGCGGCCGCTCTCGGTGGGGCTCAACTGCGCGCTTGGCGCCAAGGAACTGCGCGGCTACGTGCAGGAGCTGTCGCGGGTGGCGGACTGCCACGTCTCGGCCCACCCCAACGCGGGGCTGCCCAACGAGATGGGGGGCTACGACGAGACGCCGGACATCACCTCGGCGATCCTGCGCGAGTTCGCGGGCTCGGGGCTGGTGAACATCGTCGGCGGCTGCTGCGGCACGACGCCGGCGCACATCCGCGCGATCGCCGAGGCGGTGGCCGGACTGCCGCCGCGCGCGCGACCCGAGGTGCCGAGGCGGCTGCGGCTCTCCGGTCTCGAGCCGGTGGTGATCGGCCCCGACACGAACTTCGTCAACATCGGGGAACGCACGAACGTCACCGGCTCGGCCAGGTTCGCGAAGCTGATCCTGAACGGCGAGTACGAGGCCGCGCTCGAGGTCGCCCGTCAGCAGGTGGAGGCGGGGGCGCAGCTGATCGACATCAACATGGACGAAGGGATGCTCGACGCCGTCGAGGCGATGACGACCTTCCTGCGGCTGGTGGCGTCGGAGCCGTCCATCGCGCGCGTGCCGATCGTGCTCGACTCGTCGAAGTGGTCGGTGCTCGAGGCGGGGCTGCAGCAGGTCCAGGGCAAGGGGATCGTCAACTCGATCTCGCTCAAGGAGGGCGAGGCCGAGTTCCTGCGCCAGGCGCGGCTCGTGCGGCGCTACGGGGCGGCGGTGATCGTGATGGCCTTCGACGAGCAGGGCCAGGCCGACTCGGCCGAACGCAAGGTGGCGATCTGCACCCGGGCCTACCGGCTGCTGGTGGACGTCGTGGGCTTCCCGCCCGAGGACGTGATCTTCGACCCGAACATCTTCGCGATCGCGACGGGCATCGAGGAGCACGACGGCTACGCCGTGGCGTTCATCGAGGCGTGCCGGCGCATCAGGGCCGAGTTGCCGTATGCGTCGATCAGCGGCGGGGTGTCGAACGTCTCGTTCAGCTTCCGGGGGAACAACCCGGTGCGGGAGGCGATCCACAGCGTCTTCCTGTACCACGCGGTGCAGGCGGGGCTCACGATGGGCATCGTGAACGCCGGCCAGCTGGTGATCCACGAGGACATCCCGGCGGAGCTGCGCGAGCGGGTCGAGGACATCGTGCTCAACCGCCGGGGCGACGCGACCGAGCGGCTGCTGGCGGTCGCCGACCGGTACAAGGGGGAGGTGGCGCAGAAGGCGGCGGATCTGTCGTGGCGCGCAGCGCCGGTGCACGAGCGGCTGGCCCACGCCCTGGTGCACGGGATCGCGGACTTCGTCGTCGAGGACACCGAGGAAGCCCGCAAGCTGGCCGAGCGGCCGATCGAGGTCATCGAGGGCCCGCTGATGGCGGGGATGAACGTGGTGGGCGACCTCTTCGGCGCCGGGAAGATGTTCCTGCCGCAGGTGGTGAAGAGCGCGCGCGTGATGAAGCGCGCGGTGGCGCACCTGATCCCCTATATCGAGGCGGAGAAGTCGGCCGGCGCCAAGGCCAAGGGCCGGATTCTCATGGCCACGGTCAAGGGGGACGTCCACGACATCGGCAAGAACATCGTGGGAGTGGTGCTGCAGTGCAACAACTTCGAGGTGCTCGACCTCGGGGTGATGGTGTCGGCGCAGAAGATCCTCGAGACGGCGAAGCGCGAAGGGGTGGACATGATCGGCCTCTCCGGGCTCATCACGCCGTCGCTCGAGGAGATGAGCTTCGTGGCGAGCGAGATGGAGCGCGAGGGCCTGCGCATCCCGCTGCTCATCGGGGGCGCCACGACGAGCCGGGCGCACACGGCGCTCAAGATCGAGCCCCACTATTCGGGCCCGGTCGTGCACGTGCTCGACGCGTCGCGCGCCGTGGGGGTGGCAGGGTCGCTGGTGAGCGAGGGGCTGCGCGAGGACTTCGTGCGCGACGTGAAGGCGGAGTACGCCGACATCCGCCGCAACCGGGCCGAGCGGCGAACGGCCGAGCCGCGCGCGACGCTGGCCGAGGCGCGGGCGAACAAGGTGCCGGTGGACTGGGCGTCGTACGCGCCGCCGGCACCGTCGTTCACCGGGGTGCGGACGTTCGAGTCGTGGGACCTGGCCGACCTCGTGGGGCGCATCGACTGGACGCCGTTCTTCCAGACATGGGAACTGGCGGGATCGTACCCCGCCATCCTCGACGACCCGGTCGTCGGCGAGCAGGCGCGGGTGCTCAAGGCCGACGCCGACCGGATGCTGGCGCAGGTGGTGGCCGGTCGCTGGCTGACGGCGAAGGCGGTGGTGGGCTTCTGGCCGGCGGCGCAGGTGGAGGACGACGACATCGCGGTGTACGCCGACGCGTCGCGGGCGCAGGAACTCGCGCGCTTCCACACGCTGCGGCAGCAGCAGAAGAAGGCGGACCGGCCGAATCTGGCGCTCGCCGACTTCGTCGCGCCGGCGTCGAGCGGGGTGCCCGACTACGTGGGGGCCTTCGCCGTCACGGCGGGGGTGGGGCTCGACGAGCGCGTCGCGGCGTACGAGGCGCAGCAGGATGTGTACAACAGCATCCTGCTCAAGGCGCTGGCGGACCGGCTCGCCGAGGCCTTTGCCGAGCGGCTGCACGAGGAAGTGCGTCGCACGCTGTGGGGCTACGCGCCGGACGAAGCGCTCGACAACCGTGCGCTCATCCGGGAGCAGTACCGCGGCATCCGGCCGGCCCCGGGCTATCCGGCGTGCCCGGACCACACGGAGAAGCGGACGATCTTCTCGCTGCTCGGGGTGACGGAGCGGATCGGCGTGACGCTGACCGAGAGCTTCGCGATGGTGCCGACCGCGGCGGTCAGCGGGTACTACTTCGCGCATCCCGCGTCGCAGTACTTCGGCACGGGGAAGATCGGGGCGGACCAGGTGGCGGACTACGCGGCGCGGAAGGGACTGCCGGAGCGCGAGGTGCGGCGGTGGCTGGCGCCGGTACTGCACGAGTGATGGGCGTCGGACGTCCGGCGTAGCGCCGCCGACGTCTCGCACGAATGCCGTGTCTGATCCGGGTGCGAGGATTACCCACGATCACGGGCATGGCACCCAATTTGATCTCTCCCCGCGCCATGGCCGTCTCCCCTCCCGCTCCTGCGACCATGCGACGCTCGCTCGGGGACCTGCTCTCCCAGAGCCACCTTCCGGCGTTGGACGGCCTGCGGGCCGTCTCCGTCTTCGTCGTGGTCCTCGGGCATCACGATCGCGCCTGGTCCGAGGGGCCCGGCCGAATCACGTCCTGGAGCGTCGAGGAATACGTCGGCGTCCTCCTGTTCTTCGTGCTGAGCGGCTTCCTGATCACGCACCTGCTGCTGCGCGAGCATCAGGAGACCGGGCGCGTGGCATTCGGCCGCTTCTTCGCGCGTCGGGCCCTCCGCCTGCTGCCGGCGTACTACACGTTCTTCGTCGTCTCGGTCGGCCTCTGGCTGCTGCGCGGGTTCGAGTTCCCGGCCGGTCGCGTCATCGCCGGCGCCTTCTACGGGATGAACTACTGGAACGCGCTGGCACCCACGAGCGACCCGCAGAACCCGATCTACCACGTCTGGTCGCTCGCCGTCGAGGAGCAGTTCTACCTGCTGTGGCCCCCGCTCCTGCTGTGGGCGGCCCGCCGCGGCCGCAAGACCGTCGAGCGCACGCTCTGGTGCATCATCGCCACCGCCGCCACGTGGCGGTGCGGGCTCATGTGGTGGGACGTGGCCCTCAAGCCGTACGCCTACAACGCCTTCGACGCGCGAGCGGACAACCTCGCGATCGGGTGCCTGCTGGCGGTGCTGGTTCGGGACGACCGCTGGCGCGCGCGGTTCGAGCGCCTGGCCGCTGACTGGTGGATGCCGGTCGCAACGGCCGCCCTGCTCGCCCTGTCCGTCTTCGCCGGGTCCAACTCGGACCGGTACCGCTACGGGCCAGCCCTCACGCTCGAGGCGATCCTCAGCGGCCTGTTGATGATGCAGCTCCTGCTGGTGAGCGCCCTTCCCGGCTGGCGCTGGCTGGATCATCCGCTCGCGGTCTGGCTCGGCCGGCTGTCGTATCCGATCTACCTGTGGCACGTCTTCGCGCTCGGGCTCGACTCGCGCATCGCGACCTTGCCGATTCCCGTCCGCGTCGTCCTGGTCTTCGCCCTCGCGGTGGCCTTCGGCGCCGTCTCGTACTACGTCGTGGAACGACCGTTTCTGCGCATGAAGGGCCGGTTCGCCGCCCCACGCTAGGCGGCCGGTACCGAGCGCCCGGCGCGTCGCAGATCTTCGAGGGCGTTCGGTCGCGGCGCGCAACACCCGCCGCGCCGCCTGACTCGTCGGCGCGGCGGGTGTTGCGCGCACGCGACATCGTTCCGACGTTACCGGCTTCGCGGGAACTGCCGGATGCGAGGAGCCCTCGCGACCGGACCCGGTGCCTGCCCTGCCCTTCACGATACCTTCGCCCCATGCGCGTCCTCGTCGTCGAAGACGATCCGCGCCTCGCCGACTTGGCGGGGCAGTACCTCGAGCGCCACGGCTTCGCGGTGGACCTCGCCGGCGAGGGGACCCGTGCCCTGCAGCTGGCGGCCCTCAATGCGTACGACGTGGTCGTGCTCGACCTCATGCTCCCCGACCTCGACGGCTTCGCGGTCGCGCGCCACCTGCGCGCCCTCCCCTCGCCGCCGCGCCTCCTCATGGCCACCGCCCGCGACGCCGTCGAGGACCGCATCGCCGGGCTCGACCTCGGCGCCGACGACTACCTCGTCAAGCCGTATGCCCTGGCGGAGCTCGTCGCGCGCCTCCGGGCGCTGCTCCGGCGGCCGGCGGCGGGGCTCGACCCGGTGCTCGCCGTCGGCCCCCTCGCGCTCGACACCGCGGCCCGCGCGGCCCGTCGCGGCGGGCGCGCGATCGCGCTGACCACCAAGGAGTTCGCGGTGCTCGAGGCGCTCATGCGCCACGCCGGCGAGGTGCTCACGCGCGAGCACCTCGCGGCCCACGCGTGGGACGACAACTACGACCCGGCCTCGAACGTGATCGACGTGTACATCGCCCGGCTGCGACGGAAGGTGGACGCGCCGGGTGAACCTCCGATGCTCGAGACGATCCGCGGTGCCGGCTACCGACTGTCGGCGGCGCCGTCATGACGCGCACGCTCATCCGGCGCCGCGTGGCGGCGTGGTTCGGGCTGTCGGTGTTCGTCGTGCTTGTCGCTGCGGCCGTGGTGCTGCGGCAGCTCTTCGCCGACGCGCTCGACCGCGAGTTCGGGGCCTCCCAGGAGGGGATCGGCGCGCTGGTCCACAGCTTCTTCCTGGCCGAGGTCCCCGAGTACAAGACCGTCGAGAACACCCTGGCCCACATCGCCGCGGAGCACGATTTCGCCCAGAGCCGTGTCCACTTCGTGCGGCCGGACGGCACGACGTTCGAGCCGCTCCCCGGCGCCGGTACCGCGCATCCGACGCTCGCCCCGCCGGTGCGCGCGGCGACCTTCCCGCTCGAGCGCGACCTCGCGCCCGGCTGGACGGTGCGCGTCGAGACCAGCGCCGCGACCCTCGTGGCCTCGCGGCGCCGTCTCGACTGGTGGCTCGCGGCGACGGTCGGCGGCGCGGTGCTCGCGGCGCTGCTGGCGGGATGGCTGCTGACCGGTCGCGCGCTCGCGCCGGTGCGCGCGATGACCGACGCCGCGGCGGCGATGGGGCCGCAGGCCCCCGGTCGCCGGCTGCCCGTGGCGGACGCGCGCGACGAGCTCGGGCTCCTGGCCGAGCGCTTCAACGCCCTGCTCGATCGCCTCGACGACGCGATGGTGCAGCAGAAGCGGTTCCTCGCCGTCGCGGCGCACGAACTGCGCACGCCGATCGCGCGGTTGCGCAGCGAGGCCGAGGTGGCGCGCCTCGCCGGCGCCGATGCCGGCGAGGCGCTCGGCCGGATCGAGCGCGACCTGCAGGGGCTGGCGGCGATGGTGGACCAGTTGCTGCAGCTCGCCCGCGCCGACGCCCTGCCCGAAGGGGTGACGCCGGTGGCGGCGTCGCTCGACGACGTGGTGGCGGAGGCGGTGGAACGCTGGCGCGCGCCGGCGACGGCGCGCGGCCTCTCGCTCGCGGTGCGGGCGCTCGACGAGGCGCCGGCGCGGCTCGACGTCCCGTACGCGGCACGGCTGGTGGACGTGCTGCTCGACAACGCGGTGCGCTACACGCCGCGCGGCGGCACGGTGACCGTGGCGGCGGGCCTCGAGGACGGCCGCGCGACGGTGACGATCGACGACACGGGACCGGGCGTGCCGGCCGCCGACCGGCCGCACGTGTTCGATCGCTTCTGGCGGGGCGGATCGGCACGGCAGGCGGTGCCGGAAGGGAGCGGACTGGGACTCGCCCTCGCGAAGTGGATCGCCGAGGCACACGGGGCGACCATCGCCGTGGGCGAGGCGCCCGGCGGCGGGGCGCGGTTCCAGGTGGTGTTCCCGGTGGCGTGAGCGGCGCCCCCGCCGCGCCCCCGCCGCGCCCCCGCCGCGCCCCCGCCGCGCCCCCACCGCGCCCCCACCGCGCCCCCACCGCGCCCCCACCGGGGGGCGGTCGTTCATCGTGCATTCACGCACGGGCGTTACCGTGCAGGCATGACGTGGAAAGGGCTGTTCCCCGCGCTGGCGGCCACCCTCATGACCGCCTCGACCTCCCTCGCGGCGCAGGCGCCGACGCTGTCGCTCACCGACGCCGTCGCGCAGGCCCGCCGGACGAGCCCGCTCGTGCTGGCGGCCGCGAGCCGGCGCGGTGTCGTGGCGTCGCGGGCCCGGGCCGAGGCGGTGCAGCCGAACCCGGTGCTCGAGTGGCGCCGCGAGAACGACGGGACCCCGATCCTGCCGGACGTGTTCACGACGCTCGCATTGCCGGTGGACGTCACCGGCCGGCGGATCGGGCTCCGCATGGCCGCGTCGGCCGCCGCGCGCCGCGCCGAGGCCGAGTCGCTGGCGGTGGTGCGCGAGGCCGAGTACGCGGCGGCACGCGCCTGGTGGCGGACGGCGCTGGCGCAGGGGCTGCTCGCGGTGGCGCAGGCGCAGCGCGAGGCGATGGCCGGGATCGCGGCGTTCGACTCGACGCGCTTCGCCGAGGGGGCCGTGGCCGAGGTCGTGGCCCTGCGCACGCGGGTCGAGGCGACGCGCGCGCGCATCGCCGAAGCCACCGCGGTGGGGGACCTCGCTCGCGCGCGCACCGAGCTGGCACGGGCGCTGGGGCGGTCGGTGGATTCGCTGGCACCGGTGGACGCCCCCGACGTCGGGGCGGCGGCGCGGGCGCCCGCGGGCGCGGCAGACGCACGCGAGTGGTTCGCCCCCGACACGACCGCGGTGCTGGCCGCCGCCCGCGAGCGCCCGGACGTGCAGGCCTCGCGTCACGCGCTCCTCGAGGCCCGACGCCGGGCCGACGCCGAACGCCGCTACGTGCTGGGCGGCGACGTGCAGCTCGTCGGTGGCCTCAAGCGCACGCAGGGACTCGATGCGGCGGTCATCAGCGCCTTCGTGCCGATCCCGCTGTTCAACCGCAACGCCGCCAACGCCGGGCGCGCGACGGGCGAGCTGTACCTGGCCCAGGCCGAGGCCCGCGACGCCGAGACGCGCGCGCTGGCCGAGGCGCGCGCCGCGCTCGCGTCGGTGCAGGCCCTCGTGGCCTCGGCCCCCGACGGCGCCGGGGCGCTGGTGGTGGCGGGCAATGACGTCGCGGCGATCACGCAGGCGGCGTACCGCGAAGGCGCCGCCTCGCTGCTCGAACTGCTCGAGAGCCAGCGGGCGCGCGCCGAGGCGCGGGCCACCGCCCTCCGCTGGCGCCACGACGTGGCCTTGGCCCACATCGACCTCGACCGCGCGACGGGTCGCCCCGTGCGCACCATGGCCCCATGACCCGGATCCCGCTGCGCCTGTGCGCCGCCGCGACGCTGCTCGTCGCCGCCTGCTCCGCCGACGCGCCCGCCCGAGGCGGCGACGCCGGCCTCCAACCCGACGCGGACGCCAGCGGGGACACGGCGCTGCTTGGCGCACGCACAGTGCAGATCGCGCGCTTCGATCTGGTGCCGGTCCGCCGCATGCCGTGGCGTGACGCCACGCGCGTTCCCGCGCGGCTGACGCTGGCGCCGACGGCCACGCAGCGGCTCGGCGCGATCGCCGAGGGACGGATCACGCGCGTGCACGTGCTGCCCGGCGACGTGGTGCGCCGCGGGCAGGTGCTCGTGCGCATCCACAGTCACGAAATGATGGACGCGCGCGCCAAGCTGGCGCAGGCGCGCATCCTGCGGCAGCAGGCCGAGGCCGATCTGGCGCTCGCGACGTCGCAGGCGGACCGCGCCGAGCGGCTGCACGCCGCCCGCGCACTGGCACTGGCCGACCTCGAGCGCGCCCGCACGATGCAGCTGGACGCCCAGGCGAGGCGCGACGCGGCGCAGGCCGAGCTCGACCGCGCCCGGGGCATGGAAGAGCACCTGCTCGGCGACGGCCCGCTGCCCCCCGACTACGACGAGCACGACGTGCTGATCCGGTCGCCGATCGACGGGGTGGTGGTCACGCGCGACGCGCAGGAGGGGGTGGTCGCGACGGTGGGGATGCCGCTGGTGACGGTGAGCCGGACCAGCGAGTTGTGGATGCAGGTGCACGTGCCCGAGACGGCGGCGGCGGTGGCCCGGGTGGGGACGCAGATCCGCTTCACGGTGACCGCGCTCGGCGACCGCACCTTCAACGCCCGCGTGGTGCGCGTGGCACCGGCGGTGGACACGCTGACGCGGACGATCGAACTGCAGGCGGTGGTGACCTCGCGGGACGCGGCGCTCAAGCCCGAGCTCTTCGCGACCGCCGAACTGGGCGGCGCGCCCGGGGCCCCGACGTGGGTGGTGCCGGCGAGCGCGATCCAGGCGCTGGAGGGCGACACGGTGGTGATCGCTGCCGACCGCCGCGGCGAGGGGCTCAAGCTCGAGGCCGTGCGGGTGCGGACGGGGCGACGGACGGGCGAATGGGTGGAGCTGCTGTCGGGGGTGGACACCACGCGCGCGGTGGTGACGGGCGGGGCGGCGATCGCGAAGGCCGAGATCCTCAAGCGCCGCGGCGGCTGAGCCCCCATGCGTCGCCTGCTCGAGTACGCGCTGCACCGCCGGTGGGTCGTCGTGGGTGGCACGCTGCTGGCCGCTGCCCTGGGGCTGGCGGCGCTGATGCGGGTCCCCTTCGACGCCTTTCCGGACCTCACGGGAACGCGGGTCGAGGTGATCACGGTCGCGCCGGGGATGTCGCCGGAGGACGTGGAGAAGCTGGTGACCTACCCGGTGGAGCAGTCGCTGATGGGCCTGCCGGGCGGCAGCGACATGCGCTCCATCTCGAAGTACGGGCTGTCCATCATCACGGTCCCCTTCCCGGACGGCACGGACGTGTACTTCGCGCGGACGCTGGTCGCGCAGCGGCTGAACGACGCGAAGGAGTACCTCCCCGCGGGGATCGAGCCGACCCTCGGACCGGTCTCGACGCCGATGGGCGAGGTCTACCAGTACACGCTCACGAGCGATTCGCTCTCGCTCACCGAGCTCAAGACCATGCAGGACTTCACCGTGCGACCCCGGTTGCGGACGGTGCCCGGCGTGGCCGAGGTGAACACGTGGGGGGGCTTCACCGAGCGGGTGGACGTGGTGGTGGACCCGGTTCGGATGACGGCGCGCGGGTTGACGCTGCGCGACGTGCACCAGGCGCTGGCCGAGAACAACCAGGCCTTCGGCGGCTCGTTCCTCGAGACCGCCGGCGAGCGCTTCACGCTGCGCGGGCTGGGCCGGGTGGAGACGGCCGACGAGGTGGGCGGCCTGCTCGTGAAGGCGGCGGGGGGCGCGCCCGTGCGCGTGCGGGACGTGGCGACCGTGACGCTGGGCGCGGCGCCGCGCAACGGCGCGGTGACGCAGGACGGCCGGGGCGAGGTCGTCGCCGGGATGGTGCTCAAGCTCAAGGGGGCCGATTCGCGGCGGGTGATCGCCGACGTGCGCGCGCGGATGGCGGAGGTACAGGCGGCGCTGCCGGCGCACGTGACGATCACGCCGTTCTACGACCAGACCGACCTCGTGCGGCGGACATCGCAGACGATCGTGAAGAACCTCGTGGAGGGCGGCCTGCTCGTCGTGGCGGTGCTGTTCCTCTTCCTGCGCAACCTGCGGGCGTCGCTCATCGTCGCGAGCGTGATTCCGCTGGCGATGCTCATCGCATTCGCGGCGATGTGGGCCGGCGGGCAGTCGGCCAACCTGATGTCGCTGGGGGCGCTCGACTTCGGGCTCATCGTGGACGCCTCGGTGGTGATGGTCGAGAACTTCATCCGGCGGCTCGAGCACGACGTGAACGACGCCGTCGAGCACCGACTGTCCATCCTGCGCGAAGCGGCAGTGGAGGTCGGGCGGCCGATCCTCTTCGGCATCGCGATCATCGTTGCGGTGTACATCCCGATCTTCACGCTCGACGGGATGGAGGGCCGGATGTTCAAGCCGATGGCCTTCACCGTGGTGGCGGCGGTGCTGGGGTCGCTGCTGCTGGCGCTCACGTACGTGCCGGCGGTGAGCGGCTGGCTGCTGCACCACGCCGAGGAGAAGCCGAGCCGGTTCTTCGGGGCGGTGCGGTCGCGCTACGAGCGCCTGCTCGAGTGGGCGCTGCGGCACGGGACGCGCGTCGTGATGGTGTCGTCGGTCGGGGTCGTGACGGCCATCGGGTCGCTGCTGCTGATCGGCACCGAGTTCATGCCGAAGCTCGACGAGGGGGCCGTCCTCATCAACACGCGCCGGCTGCCGAGCATCTCGCTGGGCGATGCGACGCGGCTGTCGCTCGAGGCGGAGCGGATCGTGCGGCGCTTCCCCGAGGTCGTCACCGTCGTCACCAAGGAGGGCCGCCCCGATCTGGCGACGGAGGCGATGGGGCTCTTCGAGGGCGACCTCTACGTGATCCTCAAGGACCGCGCGGACTGGACGACCGCGACGGATCGCGAGGGGCTGGTCGCCGCGTTCGACTCGGCCCTCGCGGCCGTGCCGGGCCTCACGGTGTCGTTCACGCAGCCGCTGGCGATGCGGCTCGACGAGGCGGAAAGCGGCATCAAGACGGACCTCGGCGTGAAGGTCTTCGGTCCGGACATCGAGTCGAACCAGCGCGTCGCCGAGCGGATCCGGCGCATCATCGCCACGGTGGAGGGCGCGGCCGACGTGGCGCTCGAGGTGAGCGAGGGATCGGGGCAGATCCAGCTGGTGCCGCGGCGCGAAGCGCTGGCCCAGTACGGGTTGAGCATCGCCGACGTGCGCGCGGCGGTGGAGCTCGCGACGGGTGGCCAGGTGGCCACGGAGATCGTGCGCGGGCCGCGCCGGATCGGCGTGGCGGTGCGCTATCCCGCCGCCGACCGCGGCGACGTCACCGCCCTCGCGCGCCTGACGGTGCGCGCCCCGGGCGGTGAGCTGGTGCCGCTGGCCGCGGTGGCGGAGATCGTCTCGGGCACGGGCCCGGAGCTGGTGGGGCACGAGCACGGCGAGCGGCGGGCGATCGTGCTGGCCAACGTGCGGGGGCGCGACCTCGGCGGCTTCGCGGCGGAGATCAAGCGGCGGGTGGCGAGCGAGGTGGCGCTGCCGCCGGGGACGTACCTCGAGTGGGGCGGGCAGTACGAGAACCAGACGCGCGCGATGGGCCGGCTGGCGCTGGTGGTGCCCGCAGCGCTGGCGCTGATCGCCTTCCTGCTCTGGCTCTCGTTCCGGAGCGTGGCGGAGAGCGTGCTGGTGCTGGCGAACGTCCCGTTCGCCCTGGTCGGCGGCGTGGCGGTGCTGTGGGCGCGGGGGCTCAACCTCTCGCTCTCGGCGAGCATCGGGTTCATCGCGCTCTTCGGCATCGCGGTGCTGAACGGCGTGGTGCTGGTGACTCACCTGAATGCGCTGCGCGACGAGGGCATGGACCTCGAGACCGCCGTGCGCCGGGGCGCGGTGGACCGGCTCCGCCCGGTGCTGATGACAGCGCTGGTGGCCGGCCTCGGCTTCGTGCCGATGGCGCTCTCGACGAGCGCGGGGGCGGAGGTGCAGCGGCCGCTGGCGAGCGTGGTGATCGGCGGGCTGTTCACCAGCACGCTGCTGACGCTGCTGGTGCTGCCGACGTTGTATCGGACGCTCGGGCGGTGGCAGGAGCGGCGGCGCGATCAGGCGGTGCGCGGGTATCGCCCTTCCACCGACGCTCCCCTGCCCGCCCCGGCATCGAACGCCATCGCGACGTTCCTGAGGAAGTAGCGCCCCGCCGGCGTCACGGCGAGCCCGTCAGGACCGAACTCGACCAGTCCGTCGGTCGCCATCGGCCGCAGGCGATGCAGGAAGACCGACGGGTCGTCGCCCATGATGGCGTAGGGGACGAACTGCCGGCACAGGAGGCGGGTGACGAGGTCGCGCCGCCAACGGTCGTCGTCGGTCTGGACGTGTCCGCGCTGCACCGGGAGGTCCCCGTCGTCGAGCCCCTTGGCCCAGCCCGGGAGTTCGCCCTCCATCTGCACGTAGCGTCCGGCGACGTCGCCGATGGCGCTCATGCCGAGCCCGAGTTCATGCGCGGCGGACACCGAGGTCAGGCCCATGAGGGAGCGCGTCAGCACCCCGTCGCGGTGCGCCCGGGCGAGGGGGTCCCCCGGGCGGGCGAAGTGGTCCGGGCCCAGCCACTGGTATCCGGCCTGCTCGAGGCGCTCGGCGGCAGTGCGGAAGAGCGAGAGCCGCTCGTACGCCGTCGGCAGCGCCGCGTCGGCGAAGGCGCGCTGGTTCGGGCGCAGCGACGGCAGGTGGGCGTAGCCGAACACCGCGACGCGGTCGGGGCCCCAGGCCAGCACTTCGTCCACCGTCGAGGCGACCGAGTGCGTCGTCTGGCCGGGGAGGCCATAGACGAGTTCGAGGTGGAGTCCCTCGAACCCCACGTCGCGGGCCATCGCGACCGCCTCGCGCACGACCCCCGCCGGCTGCACACGCCCGATGGCGCGCTGCACGTCGGGATGCAGGTCCTGCACGCCGTAGCTGAGCCGCCGGAACCCGAGTGCGTACAGCCACTGCAGCTGGGTGTACGACACGTGCCGCGGGTCGGCCTCGAGGGAGCGCTCGGCATCGGAGGCAACGGCGAAGTGCCGCTCGAGGAACTGGTGCAACACCAGCAGCTGCGACTCGGTGAGGATGTTCGGGGTGCCACCTCCGAGGTGCAGCCGCGTGACGCGACGGGCGGTGCCGAGCTCGCGGGTCACGCGCTTGACCTCGATCTCGAGCCGATGGAGGTACGCGTCCACCTTCTCGGCGCGGCGGGTGACGCTGACGGGGCAGCCGCAGTAGAGGCAGCGCTGCGGGCAGAAGGGCAGGTGGACGTAGAGGGCGACGTCGCCGTCGTCCTCCGAGGCCTCGCGCAGGGCCGCACGGTAGTCGGCGGCACCGAACGGCCGCCCCCACGCCGGCGCGGGCGGGTAGCTCGCAGTGCGCGGGCCGCTCGCGTCGTATCGGGCGACGAGCGCGGCGTCGAGCGCGGCGTCGAGCGCGGCGGGCGGCAGGGCTCGTCGCATGGTCCACGCTACGGCCGGCCGGCCGGACGACGCGTCGGGGAATGCCCTTGGGTGGGCGGGGTTTACCCGTACCTGCGCGCGGCCGACATTTCCCGCCGTCCCCCTGCCACTTTGCGAGGATGCCCCCGATGGCCATCGCGACCGACGCCCGTCCCGCCCTGACCCACCTCTCGGACGAGGAGCAGCTCTTCCGCGACTCGGTCGCGGGATTCGCCGCCGAGCAGGTCGCGCCGCGCGTCCGCGCGATGGAAACGGCGGGCCGAGTGGACCCCGACCTCATCCGCCAGTACTTCGCGATGGGCCTCATGGGGCTCGAGGTCGGCGAGGCGTACGGCGGCGCCGGCGGCTCGCTGACGATGGTCACGATCGCCGTCGAGGAGATCTCGAAGGTGGACCCGGCCGCGGCGATCCTCGTGGACGTGCAGAACACGCTGGCGATGTATCCCATCGCCACCTACGGCACCGAGGAGCAGAAGCAGCGCTACCTGCCGCGCATGACGCGCGACACTGTCGGCGCCTACGCATTGTCGGAGGCGGGGTCGGGCTCGGACGCATTCGGGCTCGCGACGCGCGCACGCCAGGAGGGCGACGACTGGGTGCTCGACGGCCGAAAGCTCTGGATCACCAACGGCGCCGAGGCGGGGGTGTATGTGGTGTTCGCGACGGTGAACCCCGACGCGGGCTACAAGGGCATCACGGCGTTCGTCGTCGAACGCGGCTTCCCGGGCTTCGCGGTCGGGCGCAAGGAGGACAAGCTCGGCATCCGCGCGTCGTCCACCTGCGAGCTCATCCTCGACAACTGCCGCGTGCCGGCGGCCAACGTGCTGGGCCCGGTGGGCCAGGGCTACAGGATCGCGATCGACACGCTGAACGGCGGGCGCATCGGCATCGGCGCGCAGATGATCGGCGTCGCCGGCGGCGCGCTGGGCGCGGCCATCGGGTACGTGAAGGAGCGCCGGCAGTTCGACAAGCCGCTCGCGGACTTCCAGGCGATCCAGTTCCAGCTGGCACAGGCCGCGACGGACCTCGAGGCCGCCCGGCTCATGGTGTACAACGCGGCGCGGCTCAAGGACGCGGGACAGGACATCGCGCGCGAGGGGGCGATGGCGAAGCTCTTTTCGTCGCAGGTGGCGGAACGGGTGACGGGCCTCGCGATCGAACTGTTCGGGGGCTACGGCTACACCACCGACTACCCGGTGGAGAAGTTCTGGCGCGACGCCAAGATCGGGCAGATCTACGAGGGAACCTCGAACATGCAGCTGCAGACGATCGCAAAGGCGATCCTGCGCTGAGCGCTTCCGTGCTCAACCATTACCGGCTGCCGGGACTGCCGGTGGTGTGCTGCGAGTATCCGGCGGTGCCGCGGGACGCCGCGAAGTCGCGCGCCAAGCTCGCCGAGCTCGCCCAGTACGAGCCGGCGCTGATCGTGGACCTCACCACGAAGGCCGACCGGGTGGACGGCTACGACCCGGCCGCCGCCCGGTTCCCCGCCGGGCAATGGGGGCAGGGGTCGTGGGCGCCGGAGCGGTTGCACGCACCGATTCCCGATGCGGGCGTCCCCGACTCGCTCGAGGCGTTCGCCGCGCTGATCGAGCGGATCGGTGACCGGACCGGCTGGGTCGCCGTGCATTGCCGCGGCGGCATCGGGCGCACCGGGATGGTGGCGGCCGGTCTGCTCGTCCGTGCCGGCTGGCCGGTCGAGGAAGCCCTCGACGCCGTGAACGCGCTCTGGCGCGGCACCCCCAAGGCGCAGCAGGGGCCGCTGCGCTTCCTGCGCGCACCGGAGACCGAGGCGCAGTGGGGCATGGTGCGCGCCTACGCGGCGCGCGGCGTCCCGGCGAAGCCGATGCGGCTCGTGCCGCCGTCGGGCGCGGGACGCTGGCACGGGCTCCGCGCCCCGTCCCGGCTCGCGCGGGCCTGCCTGCTCGGGGGGGCGATCGGCGACGCACTCGGCGCGCCGGTGGAGGTCCGGACGCTGGCGGAGATCCAGCGCGACTACGGCGAGGCGGGCATCACGACCTTCGACGACGCCTACGGCGTGCGCGGCGCGATCACCGACGACACGCAGATGACGCTGTTCACGGCCGAGGGCGTCTTGCGCGGCCTGACGCACTGGTGGCACGGAGGCAGCGATGCCCCGGCCGTGATCGCGCGCCGGTCGTACCTGCGGTGGGCGGCGACCCAGGAGCCGGCGGAGCCCGGCGCACCGCGGGGGACGACGCCGCTCGACGATCCGCGCCTCGCGGTCCAGCGCGCCCCGGGCACGACGTGCCTCACCGCGCTGCGCCCGGGCGCGACCCCCGAGCGGCGGGTCTTCGCGCGCAACGACAGCAAGGGCTGCGGCACGGTGATGCGCGTGGCACCGGTCGGGCTGCTGCTCGAACCGTCCGCGGCCTTCACGCGCGGCTGCGATGTCTCGCGCATCACGCACGGGCATCCCGTCGGGTGGCTGGCGGGAGGGGCGATGGCCTCGCTCGTCGCGCACCTCGTACGGGGGGAGCCGCTCGCACACGCGGTGACGAAGGTCGGGGAGCGGCTGCTCGCGGCGAAGGGGCAGGCGCGCGCGGGGGCACACGTCGCCCGGGCGCTGTCCACGGGTCACGCGGTGGGCTCGATGTGCGGGCCCGACCTCGCTCCCGCGCAGATCGAGCGGCTGGGCGGTGGCTGGGTGGCGGAAGAGGCGCTCGCGATCGCCGTGGCGTGCGCGGCGGCGAGTCCCGGCGACTTCGCCACTGCGGTGCGGCTGGCGGTGAATCACTCCGGCCTCTCGACCGGTTCGATGACCGGCCAGCTCGCGGGGCTGCTCGTCGGGCTCGAGGGCATTCCGGTCGAGTGGCACCGGCAGGTGGAGCTTGGCGACCTCGTGACGGCGGTGGCGGACGACCTCGCCTTCGGCGGGCCGGGGGAGCGGTGGTGGCGCGCGCGGTGGCCGGAGGAGCAGGGGTGACGGCCGTCGCAGCTCGGGCGCATGTCTCGCCCGACGCCGCGACGGGATCGCCCCTTCAGGGATCGGTGCGCCCGTGCAGGATGCCCGCGCGGATCCGCTGGGCCGCGGGGGTCGCGCGCGGGTCGGCGACCAGTCGCGAGACTGTCCGCACGCCGAGCGCGAGTGGCAATTGCAGCCGCACGTCCGCGCCGCCCCGCCGCACGACGAGCGGCAGCAGGGTGCCCGATGGCACGTCGCGGTACTTCGCGCGGAAGCGCGCGCCGAACGTACCGTCGGTCACGGGGATATCGCCCACCATGGCCAGCAGGTCGCCCGGTTGGACGCCCGCCTGCGCGGCGGCCCCGCCGGCGGTGACCTCCTCGACCCGCACGCCCGTGGAATCGGCGCGCGTGAGCACGCCGAGCCGCGGCTCGCGGATCGAGTCCACCTGCAGCCGGAAGCCCGCGAGCGGCAACCACGCGTCCCACGGGTACGGCTCGCGACCATCCACGTATCGCTCGCGGAACCCCGCGAGGCGGGGCGCCTGCGGCCCAGCCGCTCGGGTCACCGACGCCCACCACTGTTCCTCGGTGAAGCCCTGGCCCCGCTTGAACGTCTGCTGGTAGAGCGCACGCATGACGTCGTCGAGCCCGGCCGCATTGTCGGACGCGTCGCGAATCAGGATGTCGAGGGCGAACCCCGCGAGCGCTCCCTTGGGATAGTAGACGCCCTGCGAGCCGTCCTCGGGAAGGAGCCAGGCACCCAGCGACGCATCCTCGAGCGCGGTCACCGGGGCCTGCGCGGCCTGCGCCATCTTCTCCACGACCGCCGACATGAAGTCGGTCGAGTCACCGACCGCGCCCCGGACGAGCATGACGTCGGCGTAGTAGTCGGTGATCCCTTCGCTCACCCAGAGCAGGGTCGTCGGCTGCCAGCGGTCGTAGCGATACGGGACGAGGTCGCGCGGGCGAAGCCGCTTGACGTTGAACGCATGGAAGATCTCGTGCGAATAGAGCGAGTGGAGGAACGGATCGCCGATCGCCGGCAACGCCACGACGTCGAGGTGCGAGTTCGCGTGCTCGAGGCCGCTCGCACCGCCGAAATCCGGGGCCGCCACCTGCAGCAGCGTATAGTGCGCCCAGGGTACCTCGCCGAAGACCGCCGCCTGCGGCGGGACCATCCGCGCGAGAACCGCCCACACGGAATCGCGGGCCGTGCCGGCCAGCGACCCGGCAGGATACGTCGCGAGGCGGAACGGCTTGCCCGCGACCTGCGCCGAGTCGAGGTCGAACGCGCCGACCAGCACCGGCGCGTCCACCAGCTCGTGGTAGTTCGACGCCCGGTACGTCCGCGGGGCACCGGCCGGCTCGAGCCCGGTCGCGACCTTCCAATCGGGCTCCGTGGCGACGGTCACCGTCGCCCCCCAGTCGGTACCGCGTCCCTCCGGATAGTGGAACAGGTTGGTCCCGTTGAAGAAGCCGACGTCGGCCGCGGTCCACGCTTCCGAGGGGTCGAGCTTCGTCGCGAGGTAGCGGAACCGCACGGTCAGGCGCCCGGCCACTGCGGGCCGGACGCGCCAGGTGTCGGGATCGAGCTTGTCCCACGTGACGGGACGGCCGGTGGCGTCCACGACCTCGAAGCCGGCGACCCATCGGGCGAAGTTCGTCACCTCGTATGCGCCGGGCGTCCAGACGGGGAGCGATAGCAGGACGGGAGCGTCGCCGCCCACCGTGAACTGCATCGCGACGGCGAACTGCCGCTGGGCCGCGGTCGCGCGCGTGAAGCTGACGGTGTACGCGACGTCGCGGATCGGGGCCGAGACGGGGGTGGGTTGCGCGGCCGCGGGGGCCGGGGGCGATGCGGGAACCGCGAGGCATCCGACGGCGGCGAGGGCGAGGAAGCGCATGGGGAGGGGCGGCGGGGCGTGAGGCGACCGAGGCGAAGCTAGCGCCCGGCGGGCATATTCGGAGCATGCCCGCCCCAGCCGCCCCCGCGCCGGCCCCAGACGCCGGCGACGCGCCGACGCCCTACGTCGCCGCCGACCGCACGCTCGTCGAGTTCACCCCCGGAGCCGTGCTCCTCGGGGTGCTGCTCGGCCTCGTCTTCGCCGCCTCGAGCGTGTACCTCGCGCTCAAGATCGGGCTGACCGTCAGCGCGTCGATCCCGATCGCCGTGCTGTCCATCACCATCTTCCGGTGGATCGGCTCCGCTATGGGGGCGGAGGGACCGCAGATCCTGCGCAACAACCTCGTCCAGACGACGGGCTCCGCCGGCGAGTCCATCGCCGCCGGCGTGGTGTTCACCCTGCCGGCGCTGCTGCTGCTCGGGTACGAACTGCCGTGGACGAAGGTCGCGGCGATCGCGCTCGTCGGAGGGCTCTTGGGCGTGCTCTTGATGGTCCCGCTGCGGCGATCGCTGATCGTCAAGGAGCACGCGACGCTGCGGTATCCCGAAGGCACCGCCTGCGCCGACGTGCTGATCGTCGGCGAGGAGCGCGGCGTGCAGGCGAAGACGGTCTTCCTCGGCTTCGGGCTGGGGGCGCTCTACAAGCTCGGCAATGCGGGGCTGCACCTGTGGACCGAGGTGCCGCGCTGGATCTTCGAGCGCGTCGGCCCCGGGGGAAAGAAGCAGCTCTTCGGCGAGCTGCAGGTCGAGGTGAGCCCCGAACTCACCGGCGTCGGCTACATCATCGGCCCGCAGATCGCGGGCTACCTGTTCGCGGGCGGGGTGCTCTCGTTCTTCGTGCTGATCCCCGCGATCAAGCTCTTCGGCGCCGGGCTCGCCGAGCCGATCTTCCCCGCCACCGTGCCGATCGCCGAGATGACGGCGATGCAGGTGCGCGCGAACTACGTGTTCTACATCGGCGCGGGGGCGGTGACGGCGGCGGGGATCATCTCGCTCGTCCGCTCGCTGCCGGTGATCCTGCAGGCGATGGTCGCGGGCCTCGCGTCCATCGGCACGGGCGGCGCCGCCGGCACGCTCCGCACGGAGCGCGAACTGGCGATGCCGGTCGTCCTCGGCGGCGCGGTGGCGGCGGTGGCGGCGATGGTGCTGCTGCCCCAGATCGGGATCTCGTTCGCGGGCGCACTGCTGGCGCTGGCCTTCGCCTTCCTGTTCGTGACGGTCTCGAGCCGCATCACGGGGTCGATCGGCTCGTCGTCGAACCCGATCTCGGGGATGACCGTCGCGACGGTGCTGCTGACGGCGCTGCTCTTCCTGGCGGCGGGGATGACGAGCATCGAGCATCGCGTGCTGGCGCTCTCGATCGGCGGCGTGGTGTGCGTGGCGGCGGCGGTCGCGGGGGCGACGTCGCAGGACCTCAAGACGGGCTTCCTCGTGGGCGCGACGCCCAGGAGCCAGCAGGTCGGCCTGGTGTTCGGCGCGGTGACGAGCGCGCTGCTCGTCGGCGGGATCATCGCGTTCCTCAACGAGTCGAAGACGACGCTGGTGGCACGCGATTACCCCGGGGTGGCGGTTGACGCGATCGGCGAGCGCACGCGCACCGCTCCCGACGGCCGGGCGTACCGCGAGGGCCATCTGTACGAGACGACCGGCTCCGCGCCCGCGGGGCGGTACCTCGTGGACGACGCCGGGGCGATCCGCTTCCTGGTGGACCCGGGGATCGGCGGACGCGAACCGGTGGGCGCGGACGGCCGGACGGTGACGAAGCTCGACTCGCCCAAGGCGCAGATCATGGCGCTGGTCGTGGACGGGATCCTGACGCAGAAGTTGCCGTGGGGACTCATCCTCATCGGCGCCTTCCTGGCGATCGCGCTCGAGCTCATGGGCCTGTCGTCCCTGCCGATCGCGGTGGGGGTGTACCTGCCGATCGCGACCAGCGCGACGATGTTCATCGGCGGGGCGATCCGCTGGATCGTGGACCGGCGGACCGCGGCGGGCGAGGCGCACGGCGACTCGGGACCGGGCGTGCTGTTCTCGAGCGGCCTCATCGCGGGCGGCGCGATCACGGGCGTGGCGCTCGCCGGGATCGCGGCGAAGCAGTGGGACGGGGCGCTCAACCTCGGGGCGGCGCTGGGGCCGATGGCGGAATCACCGGTCGTTGCCCTCGGCGTGTTCGTGGCGGCGCTGGTGGTGCCGCTGCTGGTGGTCGCGCGTCGGAAGGGCTGAGGCGCGACCCGGTCGGGGACGCCGCTCGCGGTGGCGCGCGGCGCGACGGAGCTGGTGATGAACCCGACGGCCGAGGGGCAGGCAGCGCGGCCGCGCATCCGTCAGCTCACGGAGCCGGCAGGGGTGGTGCTGCCGCAGCTCGTGGCGCTGCCCGAACTGGCGTGACGGGCGTCACGCCACGGAGGTGATGGCGGTCATCGTCCCGATGTGCGCCACGCCCACGCGCGCGGGGGCGGTGCTGCGACATCGTGCAGCATGCGACCACACTCGGGCACGTTCATCGTCGTCACGCTCCTCGCCATGCTGGCCACCGGATGCTCCCACCCCATGCAGATCCACGGTCCCCGGATTCGACCGGGCACGAGCATTGGCGTCGTGCTCCCGGGCTTCACACGCGCGAGCCCGGGGCCCGGCGGCGCGCCGCGTCATCCCGTGCGGGTCCTCCCGGTGGGTGGCTTCGTCGCGTGGACGGGACGGCTCGAGGACGAAGGCGCGTGGAAACCCGGCTGGCTGCTCGGCGCGCATCTCCTTCCCTTCGACCTCCTGCCCCGCGCCACTGGCTACGTGGAACTGACGAACCCCACGTCGCCGGTCACGATGGGCGTCGGCACCACGCTGGGCCACAACATCGGCCAGCTCTACGCCATGGGCGGCGTTGCGCGGGGCGGGGCGTCGATGTTCGGTGTCGTCCGGGTGACGTCGCACCATGAGCCGCGGCAGTCGCTGTCGGCGACTGTCGTCCGGCCCCTCACCAGCACGACCGCGACCGGGGGCGGCATCGAGATTCCCATCGTGCAGGATCTCGCCATGCGACTCGTGATGGAACTCACGAATGGGCGCCGGGTCATCCCGGGTCGCCGCGAGGAGATCCGGCACTGGATCGTGACGTTCGGGTTCTCCCGGAGGATTCCCTGACGTGCGGCGGCTGGCCGACGGCCGCCGCACCGCATAGCGTCAGGCATGCCCACTCGTCGCCCCGTGCGGACCCGCCCGGCGTTCCGCCCGGCGTTCCGACGTGCCGCCGTGCTCGCGCTGCTGACCCCCGCGTCGCTCGCGGCCCAGCCGGTGCGCGAGTCCCTGATCGTCCTGCTCAAGTCGGCCGCCGTGGCCGCGGTGGTGGACCCGGTCACCGGCGGCGCACGGTTCCAGGTGGAAACCGGCGCGGCACCCCACGAAGTGGTGACGAGTCCCGACGGCCGGCTCGCCGTCGTCGCCGACTACGGGACGGGCGAGTCGCCGGGCCGCACGCTGACGGTCATCGACCTCGCGGCGCAGCGCGTGCAGCGGACGATCGACCTCGGCGACTTCCGCCGGCCGCACGGCCTGCAGTGGATCCCGGGGACACGGCGGGTGGCCGTGACGAGCGAGCAGAATCAGGCGGTGGTGGTCGTGGACGTCGCGATGGGACACGTCGAGTTCGCGATCCCCACCAACGCGCGCGGCACGCACATGATCGAGCTGTCGCGCGACGGCCGATGGGCATGGACCCCCAACATCGGCAGCGGGTCGGTATCGCTGTTCGACCTCATCGAGAAGCGGCTGGTGAAGACGGCGACGGTCGGCGCGGGTCCCGAGGCGATCGCGCTCTCGCCGGACGAGCGCGAGCTCTGGGTCGGCGACCGGCAGCTCAACCGGGTGACGATCCTCGACGCGCGGACGCTGGATTCGCTCGCGACCCTGCCGACGGGCGAGTTCCCGAACCGCGCCAAGTTCACCCCCGACGGCCGTCGCGTGCTCGTGTCGAACGCGCGCTCCGGGACGATCGCGGTGTACGACGCGGCGAAGCGCCAGCGGCTGGCGGACATCGTCCTGCCCTTCGACTCGACGCGCGCCCGCGACCAGATGCTCGGCGCCGCGATGGGGCGATCGGCGGTGCCGCTCGGGATCGTCGTCCACCCGAACGGCAGGCGCGCCTGGGTGGCGCTGGCGGCGACGGACCAGATCGCGGTGCTCGACCTCGAGCGCATGACGGTCGAACGACTGCTCGAGGCGGGGCGCGAGCCGGACGGGATGGCGCTCGTCATCGGACGGTAGGACGACGGGCACCGTGCCGCCAGCGGGGGCGCCCTTGTCGTTGCGTCGGCGCGGCAGCACGTTCCGGCGACGCCTTCCCCCGAGCCGACACGATGTCCCAGACCCGCCGCGACTGGATCCGTTCGTCCTCGCTTCTCGCCGGAGCGGGCCTCGTCCTCGGGCGCGAGGCGCTCGCGTTGGCACCGGCCGAGGCGGCCGCGCACCTCGCGCCGCGCGGTGCCGACGGTCGCATCCGGATGGCGTTCAACGAGAATCCGTACGGCCCGCCGCAGAGCGCGCGCGAGGCGATGGTGCGCTACTGGAGCGAGGCGAGTCTCTACATGCCGGCGGGGATCCCCGAGCTGCAGCAGCTCGTCGCCAGCCAGTGGGGGGTGCCGGCCGACCACGTGCTGGTCACGCAGGGCTCGAGCGAGGGGCTCGACGCGACCGCCGCCACCTTCGCGCGCGGCGGCGAGCTGGTCGGTGCATCGCCGACGTACGACCGGCTGCTCGCGTACGGCGAGGCACTCGGCGCGTCGGTGGTGACGGTGCCGCTCGACGCTGCGCTGGTGCACGACCTGCCGGCGATGGAGCGCGCTGTCGGGCCCTTCACGCGGCTGGTCTTCGTCTGCAATCCCAACAATCCCACGGGCACGGTGGTGGACTCGGCGGCGCTCGAGGGGTTCTGCACCCGCGTCGCGCCGCGGGCGCCGGTGTTCGTGGACGAGGCCTACTTCGAGTACGTCGAGGTGCCGGGCCACCGCTCGATGATGCCACTGGTCGTCGCCGGCCACGACGTGATCGTCTCGCGGACGGCGAGCAAGATCCACGGGATGGCGGGGCTCCGCGTGGGCTTCCTGGTGGCCCGGCCGGCGCTGCTCGACCGCATCCGGCCGTACGTGATGGGATTCCCCAACGCGATGGCGGTGCGCGCGGCGATCGCCGCGGTGCGCGATTCCGGCGCGCAGGTCTTCGTGCGCCGGCAGAACACGGCCTCGCGCGAGGCGATCTACCGCGCGCTCGACGCGCTGCGGCTGCGCTACGTGCCGAGCCAGGGGAACATGGTGTTCTTCCGCACGGGACGGCCGGTGACGGAGGTCATCGCCGGGTTCGCGGCGCGCGGGATCGACGTCGGTCGCCCGTTCCCGCCGATGCTGGACTGGTGCCGCGTCAGCACCGGGACGCCGCAGGACACCGAGCGATTCGTCGCGGCGCTGCGCGGGGTGCTGGCGTAGCGGCACTACACCGCGGCAAACCACCCCGTCGCACCACGCCGGGCCATCCACGGCTGGTGCGGGTGGAACAGGTAGCGGCCACGCGTCGGCAGCCGGAATTCCAGGATCGCCCGCTCCATGGGGCCCAGCGTCACGACGTCGGTGTGCTCGTCCGGCGCGCGGCGCGTGCCCGTCCGGTACACGTCGAACGTCGCTGCATGCAGGTGGAACGACGCCGCCGCGTCGGTGAGGCAGGCGTTGACGAGGTACACCCGCACCAGCTCGCCGACCGGCACCTTGAGCGGCTCGCGCGCGAAGAGTCCCGCCACGCCGTTCCACGCGTACACGGCCGCCCGCCCATCCGCGCCGGGCTGGTGCCCCGACAGCGCCAGCACGAACTCGTGCGCCGGCGCGCGTCCGTCGCGCGGATCGACGATCAGTACGCCGTGCATCCCGGCGAGGACGTGGTCGTCGTGGTGACCGACGTGGCAGTGGTACGGATGCACGCCGAACGGCGCCGCCGTGAAGCGATACGTGGCCTCGCCCCCGGCGGGCACCGGCTCCCAGCCATCGGCCTGGGCGCCGTGGCGGCCGTGGAAGTGCACCGTGTGCGGCACCGCGCCCAGATTGCGGCACCGCACGACGACGGCGTCGCCCTCGGTGCAGCGGAGGATCGGGCCCGGAATGGTGCCGTTGTAGGTCAGCGACGGCACCACGAGATCGCGCGCGATCGGCACCGGCTGCTCGGCGACCCACAGGTTCACTTCATGCGTGGCCGGGGCCGCCGTCTGCGCCCGGGCCGGCGGCGGGACGACGAGATCGCGCCGGCCGGCGAGCGTGACGCCGTCGGGGGGCTCCGCGCCATGGCCGTACGCGCGGCGCGTGGAGCGCGGCGCGTCCGCTGCCGTGCCCGGCTCCCGTTCGCCGTCCGGGTGCGCCCGCGTCGCAGCCCGAACGCCGAACCACGACGCGGCGGCGGCCCCCGCCCCGCCCCCCGCGAGCCACTTGAGCCACGAACGCCGACGCATCGGCTCCTCCGACACGCGTCAACCCCGTCCGCCGTACCACCACCCACCGGCGGCGATCAAGGCCAGCGTCAGCGCCAGCGCCGCCGCCAGCAGCCATGCCCCGCGCGCGACGCGTCCGCCACGCACCCCGGCAACGAGCGCCCCGACCCCCCACAGCGGGATGCCGAGCGTCCACCACATCGCCGCACCGCCGAACACGAGACGTGCCACCGAGAACGTCGCGGCCGTCCGCGCGCGGTACTCGGCGACCGTAGCGGGGAGCCGCACCGTGTCGGCGCGGAAGGCGAGCGAAGCAAACACCCGTACCGCCGGCCGCGCCGACGCGGTGGAAGCCGCGGGCATGTTCGGCTGCGGCGGCGGCGCGGGCTGCGTGCGCCAGTCGCCGGCGACGACGTCGCCGCGCCGCGCGCGCTCACCGCGCCAGAGCATCGCGACGGCGGGAATCACGTCGAGGCCGGTCGCGAAGACGCGCCGGCCGCAACCGCCGAGGAAGGTCAGCAGCGTCGGGGCCATCGGGCCGTCGCCGTTGCGGGCGGCGCAGTTGTCGCTCGACCACGGGCCGGCGACGGCGACGTCGGCGCGGCCCGATCCGCGCACGTCGTTGTCGCGGACGACGTTGCCGCGGGCCGGCCAGTAGTGGCGGTCGAGCATCGGTGCGACCAGCACGCCGTGCATGGGGTGCCCGACGACGAGGTTCCGCTCGACCACGTTGCGCTCGCCGCCGGTGAGGAGAATGCCGTTGCCGAACGCGGCGGCCTCGAGCGGCAGCGTCGGGGCGTCGGCGTTGCCGTTGTCGGCGACGACGTTCGCGACGAGGTGCGTCTCGGCCTGCGGCGGCAGCAGCTCGGTGTCGAGCGTGTTGGGCACGATGCCGACACGGTTCAGCCGGAACGTCGAACGCGCGATGGTGACGCCGCTCGCATTGGTGCCGCTGTAGCCCAGTGCGTTGCGCTCGGCGGTGACGTCGAGGAGGAGCGCGCGGCACGGCCGGCACTGGCCCACGTAGAATCCCGCGTCGGGGGACCCCGAGGCGTAGCTGTGCTCGAAGAGCCCGTCGCTCGAGTCGAAGGCGTAGATGCCGTAGTCGCCGTTGTTGACCGCGGTGAGGTAGGAGCCGCGCCAGCCGGTGACGCCGCTCCAGAAGAAACCGTTGAGCAGCGCATGGCGCGCGGTGAGGTTCTCGATCGCCACGCCGTCGGCGAGCGCGACGATGCCGTTGCCCCGGACGAACTCGGCGTCGATGACGGTCGTGTTGCGGTCCACCCCGCGCACGACCACCGAGGGGGTCGTGATCGTGACTTCCTCGCGGTAGGTGCCGGGACTCACGAGCACGAGGTCGCCGGGGGCCGCGGCGTCCACCCCCGCCTGGATCGTGGGGTAATCCTTCGGGACGCGCCGTACGACCCCGGTCGAGCGTTCGACCGGGGCGAGCCGGGCGCGACCCGACGACGAGTCCACGGCGTCGCCGACGACGATCGTCCCCGCCATGCCGCGGCCGTCGGGGGTGCCGTGGTACGTGCAGTAGTACCGATAGACCCCGGCGGTGTCGAAGGTCACCGCCGCCTGCGCGTCGGCGGGCATGGCCAGCGCCCCGTAGGGGCGCTCGGTGCTCCACGAGCGCCCGTCGGACGCGACGGCGTTGTGCGGATTGCGCCCGACGTTGGCGAAGGTCACGGCGGTGCCCGGCGGCACCCGCATCGTCACCGGTGAAAACGCGTTGTCGTACATCCGCACCTTGACGGTCGCGTCGTCCGGCGGCGGACCGCAGCTCGCGGCGAACGCGAGGAGCGCGCACAGGCCGGCGGCGCGTCGAGGGGTGACGGGTGGCATGCGCGACGCTAGGCCGCGGCCGTGCGCCCGTCAAGCTGGCACCCCCCTGACGCCGGGACACGCCGGGGGGCGATCATTCGCCGGTGCGCGCCCTCACGTTGCTGCTCCTGGTATCCATCGCCTCGGCTCGGCGCGGGGTGGCGCAGGTGGTCGTGCCCTTCCGGCCGGGCGAGGTCGCGACGTACCACGTGGAGTTCTCGGGGATCGGCGTCGGGTCGGGGTCCATTCGCGTGGACTCGGGACCGAACATCGACGGCGCGGCGACGTGGATCCTGCGCTTCGCGGTCCGCGGCGGCATCCCGTTCTTCCGCGTGAACGACGTGCTGGAGTCGTGGTACGACCCGGCCCGGCAGGTTTCGGTGCGCTTCGCGCAGGAGCTGCACGAGGGGCCGAAGCGCTACTCGCGGCTCTTCGAGATGCCGCTCGGGACGGGACAGTTCATCGAGCGGGGCAAGCCACCGAGCCCGAGCGTGGCGGATCCGCTCGACGACGCGGCGTTCCTGTTCTTCGTCCGCACCCAGCCGCTCGAGGTGGGTCGCCGGTACGAGTGGGACCGCCATTTCCGGCCGGACGCGAACCCGATCCGGGTGACGGTCGAGCGGCGCGAGCGCATCCGGGTGCCAGCGGGCGAGTTCGACGCGCTGGTGCTGCGGCCGTCGTTCCGGTCGCGCGGGGTGTTCGGCGAAGGGGGCCGCGCCGAGCTCTGGGTGGCCGACGACTCCACGCGGCGCGTGCTGCAGATGAAGTCGCGGCTCTCGTTCGGCTCGCTCAACCTGTTCCTGACGGGCTACCAGCCGGGACGGTGAGGCGGTCCGTGACGGTCGGGCGATGGGACGGCGTCATCCTCGCGTGCGCGGCGCACGGCGACGCTCGCGAGCGCCGTCGGCTGGACGCTGCTGCACTGGATCGCCAAGTCGCTGGCGACCTTGGCGTGCCTCGCGCTGGCGTGGGCCGGGGGCGACGGCGTGTCGGCGCGCTGCCGCGCCGTCGTGGCGACGGGCATGGCACTGCGCCTCGTGGGCGACCGGACGGGCGCGCTGTTCGTGCCGGTGGCCGCATGCGCCGCGATCATCTCGCTCACGGCGTGGCAGGCCACTGCCCGCGCCGCACAGCCGGGCGGCCGCGCAGCGGGGGCGGGGATGTTCCTGTTCGTGCTCAGCGACCTGGAGCTGGCGGCCGACCGTTTCGGCGACGTCTTGTCATCCCCGGTGGATCGCGAGGTGATCCAGGGGACCTACTGGGCGGCCCAGGGATGCATCGCCACGTCCGTCGGGGGGCGACGGGCGATCGCGTGATCGCCCGTCACTGCACGCATTCGGCGGTCGGCCCCGGCACCGGCTTGTCGAGCGCGAAGCGCGACTGCCGGTTCGCGGCCGCCTGCGCGAGGTCGGCCACGAACCGCGTCACCCGCGTGAAGTGCGGGTAGTTGAGGTACTGGGGCTCGTCCGTCATCATGTGGTAGTCGGCGTGCCCACCGGTGGAGAAGAACACCACCGGGATGCCGTAGCGCGCGTAGTTCCAGTGATCCGACCGGCAGTAGTACTGCTGCGGGTGACCGTTCGCGTCGAAGGTGTAGTCGAGCGCGAAACGGTGCGCCGGCCGCTTGTTCACCACCTCGACGAAGTCGCCGTAGGTCGTCGAGAGCCGGCGGGAGCCGAGGATCTGCAGGTAGCGGTCGCCGCCGCCGGCAATGTCCTGCGCGGCACCGCGGCCGATCATGTCAATGTTGATCGCCGCGACGATCGAGTCGCGCGGCACGGTCGGATGGTCGGTGAACCACGCGGACCCCCAGAGCCCGACCTCCTCCGCGGCATGCCACACGAACAGAAGGGACCGCGCCGGCCGCGCCGCCGGGCTCCCGGCGAAGTACTCGGCCACTTCGAGGAGCCCCATCGAGCCGGAAGCGTCGTCGTCGGCGCCGTTGTAGATGCTGTCGCGACGAGCCGGCCGCAGCTTCGCGACGGAGTCGCGCGCCGCGTCGAGGCGCGCGCGCTGCTCGGGCGTCAGCCGCGCCGGGGGGCCGTCGGCGCCGTCCTTCCGGTAGAGGCGATTGGCGAGCAGCAGCGAGTCGTGGTCCACCGCCTGAGCGTCGAGTCCGACGTGATCGGAGTGCGCCCCGAGCGCGACGTACTGGCCGCGCAGTCGCGGGTCCCGCCCGGGCAGCACCGCGACGACATTGCGCACCGGATGCTCGACGGGCACCGTACGGAAGCGGATCGTGCCGCGCACGACGCCGCCGGCGACGCCGGGCTGCGCCTGCGCGAGCGGCCGTCCCACCAGCGCCTCGGCCATGGCCTGGCTCACGTACGCGTACACCGGCAGGACCGGGGCGTTCAGGTCACCGGTGCCGCCGTCGAGCGACGGCACCGACTCGCGCAGCATGGCCGCGACGTTCGGCGGCAGGCGATCGAGGGTCGCGACCACGATGCCGGCGGAGCCGAGGTAGCGCTGCGTCAGCACCTGGCGGTTCGGCGTCGGTGACGCCGTCGCGGGGACAGCGAGGACCACGAGCTTGCCCGCCGCCGCCGCGGGGGCGACGAGGGTCGTGGTGTCGCCCAGCGAGCCGCCGTAGATCACGTCGGCACTATCGAGCGAGCGTGCCCCGGGACCGGCATCCCGGGCGATGAAGTCGCTGGCCGGCGAGAAGGTCCGTCCGTTGACGGACGGGGCCGTCGTGGTGTCGAGTACGCGTCGCGTGATCGGCAGCGTCTGGAACCAGGAGCCGCCCTCGCCGGCAGGCACGAGCCCGAGCCGGGCAAGTTCGCGGGCGATGTAGTCGGTGGCCTTTACGTGGCCGCGGGACGCGGTGTTGCGGCCTTCCATCGAGTCCGCAGCGTACGCGAAGACGCGGTGCCGGAGGTCCGCCGCCGTGATCGCGGGAGACGTCGCGGGCGTCGTCTGCGCCGACAGCGCCGACAGCGCCGACAGCGCCGACAGCGCCGACACGGCGGCGAGGGTGAACGCGACGGACAGGATCAGGCGTGACGGACGCGGCATGCGTGGCTCGTGGTGGGCTGGGACGAGACGGAGGTTCGACACCGTGAAGAATACGTCGGCGGGGCGACCGGGTTTCGCCGACCGATGCGGCGTCGGCGTGGCCGTGCCCCGCGCTTTCCCCCGCTGGACACTAGAATACGGGCCGATGCGCCCTATTCGGCTCCGGCTCCTCGCCGTCGTCCTCGCCGCCGTCGGCCTCGCCGCCGCCTCCCGCACCGGCACGCTCTGGGGGGATCACGGCCATCGGCTCGCGGCCGCCGCCGCCGTGCAGGCGCTGCCGACGGAGATGCCGCCGTTCTTCCGCGCCGCCGGCGACCAGCTCGTGTGGCTCGACCCCGACCCCGACCGATGGCGCGACCTCGACGAGACGAAGGCCGACCCGGCGCTCAATGGCGCCAACGCCCCGGATCACTACGTGAACTTCGAGTTGACGACCGCGGGGAGTCTCAAGGCGCCGAACCGGTACGCGTACGTCGATTCCCTCCGCGCCAGCGGCCAGACGCAGCTGCCCGGGTTCCTGCCGTTCCGCATCGTCGAGCTGACGCAGCGCCTGCGCACCCAGTTCCGCCTGTGGCGCCGCATGCCCGAGGGACCGGAGAAGCGCTTCCTTGAACAGCGGATCATCAACGACGCGGGCGTGCTGGGGCATTACGTCACCGACGGCGCCAACCCGCATCACACGACGATCCACCACAACGGCTGGGTCGGGGCGAACCCCGACAGCTTCCCGACCGACTTCCGCACGCACGCCCGATTCGAGAGCGTGTACGTCGGCGCGAAGATCACCGCCGAGGACGTCGCCCCGCGCATGACGACCGCGCCGCAGGTGGTCGCGCCGCTGCGTGACGGGGTGCTCGGGTACCTCCGGGCCACGCACGCGGAGTTGCGCGCGCTGTACGTGCTGGACAAGCAGGAGCGCTTCTCCGAGACGACGCAGGGCGCGGCCCATCGCGCCTTCGCCTCGGGGCGCCTCGCCGCCGGAGCGACGATGCTGCGCGACCTGTGGTGGACGGCGTGGGCGACGAGCGTGCCAACCGACGGTCCGCCGTCGCGCCGGTGAGCGGCCGGCCATGACGCTCGCCCAGCGCCTCGGGCACGCCTTGCTCGGGCTCGCCGGGTGGAGGGCCGTCGGCCGGATGCCGGACGAGCCGAAACTGCTCGCGCTCGGCGCGCCGCACACGTCGAACTGGGACTTCGTGATCATGCTGCCGTTCGCCCTGGCGATCGGCGCGAAGATCACCTGGATGGGCAAGGACTCGCTGTTCCGCTGGCCGTTCGGTCCGGTCATGCGCGCGCTGGGTGGTTTCCCCGTGCAGCGCGGCGCGCGGCTGAACGCGGTCGAGCAGGCGGTCGAGCGATTCCGGCAGTCCGACCGGCTGATCCTCGTGATGTCCCCCGAGGGGACGCGCCGCCGCACCGCGCACTGGAAGAGCGGGTTCTACCACATCGCGCGCGGCGCGAACGTGCCGGTGGTCCTCGGGTTCCTCGATTATCCCAACCGCACGGCGGGGATCGGCCCGATGGTGCACCTGACGGGCGACGTCGAGGCGGACATGGGCACGATCGCGGCCTTCTATGCCGACAAGCGCGGCAGGCGGGCGGATCAGGCGACGCCGGTCCGGCTGGAGGCCGGAAAGGCCTAGGGCGATCGCGCCTCGGCCGCCGAGCGATCGCATTGCGTTTCTCGGGTAAGGCGCCAGAATCAGCGAATGCACAGGACCCTCCTGCTCGGTGCGGCGCTCGGCGCAACGGCGCTGCCCGCCCAACCGGCCGCCCCGACGGCCGACATCATCGTCACGAACGCGCGGATCCACACGGTGGACGAGGCGCGACCGCGCGCCGAGGCCCTGGCCATCAGGGACGGCCGGGTGCTGTTCGTCGGCCCCGCCCGACTCGCGCTGGCGCACCGGGGGGCCGCGACGCGCCTCGTGGACGCCGGGGGCCGGACGATCATCCCCGGGATGACCGATGCGCACGGCCACGTCGTCGGCCTCGGCCAGACGCTGCAGAGCGTGAACCTCGTGGGCACCGCGTCCTACGCGCAGGTGATCGCGAAGGTCGTCGAGCGCGCGAAGGTGACGCCCAAGGGGCAGTGGATCGTCGGCCGCGGGTGGGACCAGAACGACTGGGGCGACACCCGTTTCCCGACCCATGACGCGCTCTCGAGCGCCGTCCCCGACCATCCCGTGTTCCTCACGCGCGTGGACGGGCACGCGGCCCTCGCCAACGCGTCCGCGATGCGCCTCGCCGGCGTCGGCCGCGAGACGCAGGACCCGAGCGGCGGCCGGCTCGAGCGCGATGCGCAGGGCCAGCCGACGGGGGTGCTCGTGGACCGCGCGATGGGACTCGTCGGCGCGAAGATCCCGACGCCGAGCGACGCGCAGGTGCGCGACGCGATCCTGTCCGCGGTGAAGGAGATGCACCGCTGGGGGCTCACCGGCGTCCACGACGCCGGCGCGTCGGCGCAGGCGCTGGCGCAGTACGAGGCCCTGGCGAAGGCGGGTGCGTACGACCTGCGTCTCTACGCGATGATCGGCGACCACGCCCCCACCCTCGCGACGTGGTTCCAGCGCGGACCGCTCGTCGGCGCCGGCGACGGGCGGCTGTGGGTGCGGAGCATCAAGCTCTACGGCGACGGTGCGCTCGGCTCGCGCGGCGCCGCGATGCTCGACCCCTACAGCGACGACCCGCACAACCACGGGCTCGTCATCTCCGACGTTGCGCACGTGCGGCGGGTCGCCGTCGAGGCGCTGCGCGGTGGCTTCCAGGTCTGCACGCACGCGATCGGCGACCGCGCCAACCGCAACGTGCTCGACGCCTACGAGGCGGCGCTGGAGCAGGTGCCGGTGGCCGACCACCGCTTCCGCGTCGAGCACGCGCAGATCGTCAGCCCGCCGGACATCCCCCGCTTCGCGGCGCTCGGCGTGATTCCCTCGATGCAGGCGAGCCACCAGACGAGCGACATGTACTGGGCCGAACAGCGCATCGGCTCGACGCGCGTGCTCGGCGCCTACGCGTGGCGGAGCTTCCTCGACCAGGGCTCGATCATCCCCAACGGGTCGGATTTCCCCGTCGAAGCGGTGAACCCGCTCATCTCGTTCCACGCCTCGATCGCGCGACAGGACGAGCACAACTGGCCCGCGGGGGGTTGGCACGCCGAGATGCGGATGACGCGCGAGGAGGCGCTGCGCAGCATGACGCTGTGGCCGGCCGTCGCCGGCTTCCAGGAACGCGAGCTCGGCTCGCTCACCCCCGGCAAGCGCGCCGACTTCGTCGTGCTCGATCAGGACATCATGACGGTGCCGGCGGAGGACGTGCTGCGGACGCGGGTCCTGCAGACGTGGGTCGGCGGGAAGCTCGTCTTCGAGGGGAAGTGATGCGCGACCAGCCCAGAGTGGCCCTGCCGATGATCCGGCTGGCGATGGGAGCCGGCACGCTGGCGTTCGGCGCCGTGGCCATGGTTCTCGCCCGGAGCCGGCCCTCCGACGTTCCGCCGCCGCCGGGCCTGTCGTGGGTCGCGTGGGGGGTGTGGGGCACCGCGCTGGCGGCCCTCGCCGCGTGGCGCCTCCTGCGCGCCCCGCAGGTCGAGCGCGGCGACCCCGCGACGCTCATCGTAGGATGGGCGATCGGTGAGGTGCCCGCGCTGTTCGGGGCCGCCTACGTGATCCTCACCGGCCAGCCGACGCTGCTGCTCGCGGGCTTCGTGATCTACGCGGCGTCCATGGCGCTCTTCCCCATGCCCAGGCGTTAGCGCGGGCCAGGCCCGTGCCGCGGCGCGACGCCTAACTGGCCGTGCGGGTGTCCCAGAACAGCTTGGCCGCCACGAGTACCAGGAACACGGCGAAGGCCCGCTTGAGCGTGGGGCCGGTGGAGGCCAGCGCGACCTTCGCGCCGAGGAGCGCGCCGCCGAAGAGCCCGAGCGCGATCAGGGCCGAGGCCTTCACGTCCACGTGGCCGGCACGGTGGTAGGCCATCGCGCCAAGGAACCCGACCGGCAGCAGCAGCGCGCCAAGCGACGTGCCGACGGCCGCCTGCTGCTCGAACTTCGCAGCGAGGACGAGTGCCGGCACGATCACGATGCCGCCCCCGATGCCGAAGAGGCCGGACAGGATGCCGGCGCCGAAGCCGATCGCCACGTAGAGCAGGGTCCCGAGCATGCTGCACCTTGGGCGGGACGCGGCATCGGCGCAAGTCGCGGGACCGCAGGAGGTCGAGGCGACGTCCCGGGGCCTCGGTGCCCTTGCGATGCGATTAGCATTCGGAGACACTCCCCGGCCCATGCCTCCTGCCACGTCCGTCGCCTTCCTGCGCCGCCTGCTCGAGGCAGTCGGTCCCTCCGGGTTCGAAGATGCCGCCGCCCGCGCGTGGCGCGCCGAGGCGGAGACCTTCGCCCGCGTCGAGGTGGACGTCGTCGGCAACAGCTTCGCGTGGGCGGGGGAGCGGGGCGGACATCCCGATCCGGACCAGCCGACGATCCTGCTGGCGGGCCACATCGACGAGATCGGGCTGATCGTCACGTACATCGACGAGCAGGGCTTCGCATGGGTCGCCCCGATCGGCGGCTGGGATCCACAGGTGCTCGTCGGCCAGCGCATGCGGTTCCTGGGGCGCGACGGAGACGTGACCGGCATCGTCGGCAAGAAGCCGATCCACCTCATGAAGCCGGACGAGCGCGAGAAGGCGTCGAAGCTCACGGACCTCTGGGTGGACATCGGCGCGACGTCGCGCGAGGAAGCGGAACGGCGCCTGCGCGTCGGCGATCCCGGCGTCGTCGAGCAGCCCGTGCTCGAGTTCCCCAACGGCCGCGTCGTCTCGCGGGCGATCGACAACCGGATCGGCGCCTACGTCGTGCTCGAGGCGCTTCGCCGCTATCACGCCGAGCCGGGCGAGGCGCGTGTCGTCGCGATCGCCAGCTCGCGCGAGGAGATCGGGCTCACGGGCGGGGGCATCCTGCCGGGTGCCGCCGCGACGCACGCGGTGATGGGCCTTGTGGTGGACGTGACCTTCGCGACCGACCACCCGCAGGTCGAGAAGAAGGAGCACGGCGACCACGCGCTCGGGAGCGGCCCGGTGCTCACGCGGGGTTCGGTCATCTCGCCCGTCGTCTTCGACCTGCTCCGCCGCACGGCGGAAGGGGCCGGCATTCCGCATTCCGTCCAGGCGGCGGGGAAGCTCACCAGCACCGACGCCGACTACGTCATGGTCGCGCGCACGGGCATCGCCACCGGGCTGGTGTCGGTGCCCAACCGCTACATGCATTCGCCGAACGAGACGGTGAGTCTCTCGGATCTCGACCACGCCGCCGAGCTGCTCGCGCGCACCTGCCGGGCGGTGACCAGGGACACGCGGTTCACCCCGCGCTGAGGCGCGCCCGGCGCGCCTCAGCCCTGGACGGCCTGCATCGCCCGCGTCGTCCGCCGCCCGTGGATGCGGGTGGCCTGCGCGAGGGCGTCACGAACGGCCCGCTCCTTGTCCTGCGACAATCCTTGCAGGACGGCACTGACCCCCGGCATGCGCAGCTGCGCCAGCGCGTGCACGGCCGCGACGCGCAGCGCGAGCGACTTCCGGCGGAACAGCCCTTTCGCCGGCTCGGCAGCGGTGACGAGCGGTTCGACCGACTCCGGCAGCGCCACGCGACCGATGGCCTGCACGAGCGCCACCTGCGCCTCGGGCTCGCCCTCGTCGGTGAGCGCCGCGTTCAGGACGGCGACCACGCCGGGCGGCTTGAGCCGCACGAGGCCGACGACGGCCTGCAACCGCACGGTGATCTCCCCGTCCCGGAGCGCCCGCACGTGGGCGTCCACGGCGCGAGGCGACTCGAGCGCGGCGAGCGCCGACAGCGCCTCGCGCCGCACCTCCGGCGCGGCCTGCTCCACGGCCTGCGCCAACGCGGCATCGGCCGCACCGAGCCCGAGGTCCGCGATGAAGCGGGCCGCCTGGCGGGCGACGACCGGGCGGGCCGACAGCACCGTATGTCCCAGTCCGGACGCGGCGCCTGGGAGGAGCTGCACGAGGTGCCGGAGCTGCTCGCGCATCGGCGTCGAGGTGGCGGCGACGACGCGAGCGACGATCGCCGGCACGGCCTCGTCTCCCGCGCGTCGGAGCACCGCGAGCGCCAGCGGATCCGCCGGTGCCCGCCGCACGGCCAGCCGGACGACGACGTCGAGGATCGGCGGCTTCGCCAACCGTCGCAGGGCGAGGAGCAGCGCCGACCGGGCCTCCGCCTCGCCCATCGAGGTCTCGGCGGACACCAGACCGTGATACGCGTGCAGCGCATCCTCGAAGTGCCCTTCGCGCTGGCTGACCTCGACGAAGGTGCAGAGCTCGTCGAGGATGCGCCCCAGGCGACGCGCCGACTGCGGCTCGCGCAGCGCGTCGAGCAGCCCCGGCACGGCCTCGCGCGCCGTCCGTGCGCCAGCCACCGCGTGGAACAGCGAGGCCGCATCGAGCGCCGCTGCCTCCGGCTCGTCGCGGGACGGTGGGGCCGGAACGTCGGCTCCGGGCAGCTCCGCCGGCACGGCCTCGCTGGGCAGCTCCGCCGGCACGGCCTCGCTGGGCAGCTCCGCCGGCACGGCCTCGCTGGGCAGCTCCGCCGGCACCGCCTCGCTGGGCAGCTCCGCCGGCACGGCCTCGCTGGGCAGCTCCGCCGGCACCCACACACTGGGCAGTTCCGCCGGCGCCCACTCGCTGGGCAGCTCCGCCGTTACGGCCTCGTTGGGCAGCTCTGCCGGCACGACCTCGCTGGGCAGTTCCGCCGGCACCCATACGCTGGGCTCCGCCGTCACGGCCTCGCCGGGCGGCTCGGCCGCAGCGGGCGTTCCCTCGACCTCCTCCAACGCGATCGCCGCCCGATCGGTGGCGAACGTCAGGCGCACCGAGGCTGGCGGCGTGCGCAGCAACTCCGCGAGTGCGCCGGGCGTGGCCGGAGCGGCGATCGCCCGCGCGAGGACGAGCAGGTCGGCCGGCGACGCGCCGCCCCTCGCGTCGAGGCGCTCGAGGCCAAGGGCCACGAAGCGGGCGGTGAGTTCGCGCACCCCGTCGAAGATCGGCGAGACCGGCGAGTCGTCCGCGTGCAGGCCCCCGCCGTGGAGCCGGAGGCACACGGCACCGCCGCGCGTCGCCATCGCGGCCGCACGCAAGTGGAGCTTCTGCTCCTCGACCGGCGCCTGACCGGCGCCGAGCAAGGCAACGAGCTGCGCGAAGTGGCGCGCGAACGTGATCCCCGGTCCCATGTGGCTCGTCGAAAGGTCGGCCGGGGCCGTACGGAACGCCAGCGCCCCGGCGGAACGGCCGCCTCAGCCGCCTCGGCCGCCTCGGCCGCCTCGGCCGCGAGAGGGATGGTCGCCGCCGACGCGTCCCGCGAGATTTCCCGACATGCGCCTCCGCCCCGCGTGTGCGGCCGCCCTCGTGGCGGCCATCGTCGCATCCGGCTGCCGCCCCGGCCGCGTCGCCGTCAGCGTCGCCACGACCGCGGACTCGGCCCTCATCCGCCGCGACGTGGCGTGGCTCGCCGACGACGCACGCGAAGGCCGCGCCACCGGCAGCGCGGGCAACGGGGCGGCCGCGGACTTCATCGCCGCCCGCTTCGCCGCGCTGGGGCTCGAGCCCGCGGCACGCGTCTGCGCCGCCGCGTGTCCCGACGGCTGGTTCCAGCCGTTCACGGCCCGGGTGATCGCCCGGCAGCGCGCCGGTCTCCCGTTCGAACTCCCGGCGCGCAACGTGATCGGCGTCGTGCCGGGCACCGACCCGACGCTGCGCGGTGAGTTCGTCGTCATCGGCGGCCACTACGACCACCTCGGGCGCGACACGACCGGGGCGCTCGACCCCGACGCGAGAGACGCGATCCGCAACGGCGCGGACGACAACGCGTCGGGGACCGTGGCCGTGCTGGAGCTCGCGCGCCTCGTCGCGCGTACGCCGCTCAAGCGGACGGCGGTGTTCGTGGCGTTCAGCGGCGAGGAACTCGGGCTGCTCGGATCGCAGCACTTCGTCGAGACCTCGCCGGTGCCGCTCGGGAGGGTGCAGGCGATGTTCAACTTCGACATGGTCGGCCGACTCGACGGCGGCCGGCTCCAGGTCTTCGGCACGGCCACGGCGGCCGAGTTCCCGTCGGTGCTCGAGGCCGCGAACCGCGCGTACGGCTTCCAGCTGACGACGGGCGGCGACGGATTCGGCCGCTCCGATCATGCGTCCTTCTACGCGAAGGACATCCCCGTGCTGCACTTCTTCACCGGCACGCACGCCGACTACCATCGCGCGTCGGACGACGCGTCTGGCATCATCGCCGCCGGCGAGGCGAAGGTCGTGGACTTCGCCTTCGCCCTCCTGCGCGATGTCGGCGACCGTCCTGCGCGCCTGACGTTCGTCCGCGTGCCGGCGCCGGTGGCGGCGCAACCGCGCGCCGGTCGCGGTGCCTACCTCGGTTCGATCCCCGACATGGCCGCGGGGGACGGCACCGGCCTCCGGCTCACCGGCGTGCGCGCCGGGAGCCCTGCGGACGACGGCGGCCTCAAGGCCGGGGACGTGATCGTCGAGTTCGGCGGCAGGCCGGTGACCGACCTCTACGCTTACACCGACGCGATCGCCGCCTTCGCCCCCGGCGACACCGTACAGGTCGTCGTCCGCCGGGCCGGTCAGCGGGTCGCGCTGACCGTCGTGCTGGGGCGGCGCGGATCCTGAGCCCCCGTCCGTCCGGCCTCCGCCGGCTTCGCGTCTGGTCGTCGGCGGCGTACGCGGTGCCGCTGCCCGAGGGACATCGCTTCCCCATCGCGAAGTACGCGATGCTGCGCGAGCGCGTGCTCGCCGACGGCACGGTGCCGCACGTCGAGGATCCGCCGCGCGTCGGCGCCGAGGACCTCGCCCGCGTCCACGATGCCGAGTACGTCTCCGGCCTGATGCGCGGCACGCTCCCCGACGCCGCGTGGCGGCGGCTCGGTTTCCCCTGGAGTCCCGGGCTCGTCGAGCGGTCGCTGCGAGCCACCGGCGGGACCCTCGCCGCCGCGCGGGCCGCGCGGGAGGACGGCGTGGCGATGAACCTCGCCGGCGGCACGCATCACGCCTTCGCCGACCGCGGCGAGGGATTCTGCGTCTTCAACGACGTGGCGGTCGCGGTGCGGACGCTGCAGGCGGACGGCGCGATCCGTCGCGCCGCCGTCGTGGACCTCGACGTGCACCAGGGCAACGGTACCCACGCCGTCTTCGCCGACGACCCGGCGGTCACCACGTTCTCGATGCACGGCGCGCGCAATTACCCGTTTCACAAGGTGGCCGGCGATCTCGACCTGGAGCTCGCCGACGGCACGGGCGACGACGAGTACCTCGACCGGCTCGCCGCGGCGCTGCCGGCGCTGCTCGCGCGGGCCGAGGCCGATCTGGTGTTCTATCTCGCGGGCGCCGACTGCCACGAGGGAGACCGCCTCGGCCGCCTGAAGCTGACGTTCGACGGGCTGGCGCGTCGCGACCGCTTCGTCCTCGACACGTGCCGCGCCGTCGGGCTTCCCGTGTGCATCGTGATCGCGGGGGGCTACGGGCGCGACATCGCCGACACCGTGGCGGTGCACGCCCGCACCGCGCGCCTCGCCGCCGAGCGGTTGCAGGAGGACGCCTGAGCCCGATCCCGCCACCGGTTGCGACCGGGATGACGACCACGACGGCCGTCCCGCTTCACTGGGCCGCGTGGGGCCCCGACGACGCGCCGCCGGTGGTGCTGCTCCACGGCGGCCCGGGGGCCCATCACGACTACCTGCTGCCGCAGATGCTGCACCTGGCTCGCGCGTATCGCGTGCTGACGTACGACCAGCGCGGTGGCGGCCGGTCGCGCACCGACGACCCGGCCCCGATCGGCTGGCAGGCGCACGTGGCCGATCTCTCCGCCGTGCTGCGCGAGCGCTCCGTCGGGCCATCGCCGGTGCTGGTGGGGTACTCGTGGGGGGCGCTCCTGGCGATGTGCTACGCGATCGAGGCGGTCGCGGGCCGGGTCGCCCCCGTGCCGGGCGCGCTTGCGCTGGTGAGCCCGGCGGCGATCACCGCGACGTTCCGCCGGGCCGGCGAGGCGGCGTTCGCGGCGCGGGCCGCCTCGCCGGCGGTGCGCGCCCTGCGCGAGGCGCATGCGGCCGATCCCCGCCGCGCGACCGATCCGGCGGGTTGGCGGCGGCGCGCGTTCGAGGTCGCCGTCGCCCCCTGGTTCCACGACCCCGCGCTCGCACACGACCTCACCCCCTTCCGGCTCGTCGAACGGGTGCAGCGCAGTACGTGGGACAGTCTCGGGGAATACGACCTGCGGTCGGGGCTCGAGGCCGTCCGGGCAACGGGCCGCGTACGCGGGCTGGTGGTGAGCGGCCGCGACGACCCGATCCCCGTCGCCTCGGCGGAGGCCGCCGCCGAGGCGCTCGGTGCAGGGTGCGTGGTGCTTGACGCCTGTGGTCACGTGCCGTATGTCGAAGCGTCAGCGGCGCTCTTCGCCGCGATCGACCCCTTCCTGCGTACCGCCACCGGTGCCCGGCCGGCCTGAGATGCCCAACGACGAGATCCTCCAGCCGTACATCGCGACGATCGAGGCCGACAACCGCCGGTTTGTCGTGACGTGCCGCACCACCTTCGACGGGATCGAGTACGTCGGCCGGCTGTGGTTCGCCGACGAGTCGTGGGACGACATCGGCATTCCCGACCGTGGGGGCCTGCCGGGGCGCACGAAGGACGACGTGGTCGCGCTCGCCAAGCGGCTGACGCACGAGGAACTCGCGATGCGGTACCAGCGGGCCCTCGCCGAGAAGCGGCGCTACCGGTCGCTGCGGCGGACGACGGACGAGATCCTCGCGAAGATCCGCTACTTGAACCAGGTGGCAATCTCGATGCGCGCCGGGCTGCTGGACATCGAGGGCGCTGCGGGAGAACTCGACCTGACCGAGCGGCAGCTGCACGAGATCGTGGACCAACTGCGCGACGTCGCCGGTCAGGAGCAGTAGCCGCGGGGGACGCACCACGGGAACCGGCGGATCGCCGCTATATTGCCGCGATGGAATCCCGCGCGGTGGCACACGTGCTGGACGAGATCGCGACGCTCCTCGAGCTGCACGGGCGACCAGACGCCGCCGGCTTCCGGGGGGCGGCACGCGCGATCGCGGGACTGCAGGGCGTCGACCTCCCCGCCCTGGCGGCGGGCGGCGGGCTGGCGCGCGTGCGCGGCCTCGACGACGGCCCCCGCGCGGTCGTCGAGGACCTGCTGGCGACCGGCGATTCCGAGCTTCGCGACCGGCTTCGCGAGGAGACGCCGGAGGGGCTCTTCGAGATGCTGCGGCTGCCGGGACTGGGACCGGCACGCATCCGCCAGCTGCACGAGGGGCTGGGCATCGAGTCGGTACAGGAACTCGAGGAAGCGGCCCGCAACGGCCGGCTCGCCACCCTCCCCCGCTTCGGCGACCGGATGGCGGAGAAGATCCTGCGCGGCATCGCGCAGTGGCGCGAGACGGGGACGCCGGTGCTGCTGCCGCACGCGATGGCCGACGCCGCGCGGCTGCTGGGATGGGTGCGCGAGCATCCCGACGTCGCGCGCGCCGAGGCCGCCGGCGCACTCCGACGGGCAGCCGAGACGGTCGCCGAGTTCGACCTGGTGCTCGTGTGCCGAGCCGCACCGGCGGAGGTGCTGGCCTCGTTCACGCACGGGGCGCGCGTGCGCGAGGCGATCGGGGCTGGGAGCCGGCTGGTGACGCTGCGACTCGACGACGGGCTCGTCGTGCGGCTGCACGGCACCTCGGCGGACGACTTCGCGGTGGCGTGGTGGCGGGCTACCGGGAACGAGGAGCACGTCGCCGAGGTGCGCCGTCGCCTCGCGGCGCGCGGGCGGCGGCTGGTCGGTGACACGCTCCGCGACGCCGACGGTCGGGTGCGGCCGGTGCCGGACGAGGCCACGCTGTACGCCGAGGCCGGCCTCGCGTACGTGCCGCCCGAGCTGCGCGAGGCCCGCGGCGAGGTCGCGCGGGCGGCGGCCGGGCCGCTGCCGGCCGTGCTCGAGGTTGGCGACCTGCTCGGCGCCCTGCACTGCCATTCCGGCTACAGCGACGGCGGGTCGCAGATCGCGCAGCTCGCCGACGCGGCGGCGGCGCGCGGATGGCGGTACGTCGGCATCAGCGATCATTCGCAGTCGAACCCGCACGCCGGCGGGATGGACCGCGAGGCGATCCGCCGGCAGCACGACGAGATCGACGCCATCAACGCGTCGCGCTCCGACGTGCGCGTGCTCAAGGGGGTCGAGGCCGACATCCTCCCGTGCGGCCGGCTCGACTTCGACGAGGCGACGCTGGAGTCGTTCGACTACGTGATCGGCTCGGTGCACACGCGCTTCGGCATGAACGAGGCGCAGATGACCGAGCGCATCCTCAAGGCGATGGACGCGCCGCACCTGACGATTCTCGGGCATCCCACCGGCCGGCTGCTGCTGACGCGCGAGCCCTACGCGGTGAACCTCGACGCGGTGCTCGAGAAGGCCGGCGCGGCGGGGGTGGCGGTGGAACTCAACGCCGACCCCCACCGCATGGACCTCGACTGGCGCTGGCTGGACACGGCCCGGCGCCACGGCGTGCAGATCGAGATCGCCCCCGATGCGCACGCGGTGTCGAGTCTCGAGCATGTGGCGCTCGGCGTGCTGATGGGCCGCAAGGGCGGGCTCCGGCCTTCCGACGTGCTCAACGCGCGCGACGCGGACGGCGTGCTCGCCTTCGCGCGCGCGCGGCGGTCGCTGGCGCCCGCGTGACGCGCTCGAAGCGCCCGCGCTCGAAGGCCGAGAAGGCCGCGCAGGCGCGGGCCGTGTGGGACGCGCTGACGGTGCTCTACCCCGAGGCGCACTGCGAGCTCGCTCATCGCAACGCCTACGAATTGCTGGCGGCGACGATCCTGAGCGCACAGTGTACCGACAGGCGGGTGAACATGGTGACGCCGGCGCTGTTCACGGCGTATCCCGACGCCGCGGCACTCGCGGCCGCCCGACAGGAGGACGTCGAGGCGATCGTGCAGAGCACGGGGTTCTTCCGCTCGAAGGCGAAGAACCTGATCGGCATGGCGGGGGCGCTCGTGGACCGGCACGGGGGCCAGGTGCCGGCCGACATGGACGCGCTCACGCCGCTGCCCGGCGTCGGCCGCAAGACCGCGAACGTCGTGCTCGGCAACGCCTTCGGCCTCAACGTCGGCGTGGTGGTGGACACGCACGTGGCGCGGATCGCGAAACGCCTCGGCCTGACCCGCCACGACGATCCGGTGAAGATCGAGCGTGACCTCATGGCGCTCTTTCCGCGCGACGACTGGACGTTGCTGAGCCACCGGTTCATCTGGCACGGGCGCCGGTTGTGCGACGCGCGCAAGCCGCGGTGCGGGGACTGCCCGTTGGCCGCGCGCTGCCCGTTGGCCGCGCGCTGCCCGTCGGCCGAGCGCGCGTGAGCCGGTCTGACCGCGCGCGGTTGACGCGCGTGCGTCCGCCGTGAGCCCGGCACGGCGGGCCGCAGCGCCCCGATCCGGCGAGCCATGGCTCGCGTCGGTCTCTCGCAAGCCGGGCGCCGCGTGGGGGAGCGGCCATCCCTTCGACGTCACGACGATCGCCGCACTCGAGACGCTCTCGCTCGACGCGCCGGTGACGTTCTTCGTCGGCGAGAACGGCTCCGGCAAGAGCACGCTGCTCGAGGCGATCGCCTCGGCCGCCCAACTCCCGGCCGTCGGCCGCGACGAGGTATCGCGGGACGACTCGCTCGCGGCGGCGCGCGCACTCGGCGCGGCCTTGCGCCTCTCGTGGCGCACGCGGACGCGCCGCGGGTTCTTCCTGCGGGCCGAGGACTTCTTCGGCTACGTGCGCCGGCTCGCGGCGCTCCGCCACGAGATGGAGGATCGCCTCGAGGCGGTCGATCGCGAGTACGCCGACGCCTCGCCCCTGGCGCGGACGCTCGCGCGTGGCCCGGCGACGGCATCGCTCGGGGCGCTCGAGGCCGACTATGGTGCCGCCGGCCTCGACGCCCGTTCGCACGGCCAGGCCTTCCTCGCCTTGTTCCAGCGGCGCCTCGTGCCGCAGGGACTCTACCTGCTCGACGAACCGGAGACGCCCCTCTCGCCCCAGAACCAGCTCGGCCTCCTGGCCCTGATGCACGATGCAGTACAGCAGGGCTCCCAGTTCGTCGTCGCCACCCACGCCCCGGTCCTGCTGGCGTATCCCGGCGCGCGCATCCTGTCGTTCGACGCCGCGCCCCCTGCCCTGACGGCTTTCGGCGACCTCGACCACGTTCGCATCACCCGCGATGTCCTCACCGATCCCGCGCGCTGGCTGCACCACATCCTGACGCCGCCCACCGAATGATCCCCCTCCGTCCGTTCCTCCTCGCGTCCCTCCTCCTGCTGCCGGTGGCCTCGACCGCCACCGCGCAGCAACGGCCCGCCCACCCGCGCCCCCTCACCCGCTGGGAGCAGACCGCTCGCGACCTGCTCGAGGAACTGATCGAGATCAACACGACCGAGAGCAGCGGCAGCACCCTCAAGGCCGCCGAGGCGATGGCCGCGCGCATGCGGGCCGCCGGCTTGCCGGACAGCGACGTGGTGGTCGTCCCCCAGCCGCCGCGGACGGGCAACCTCGTCGTGCGCCTGCGGGGGCGGAACCGCACGCTCAAGCCGATCCTCCTCCTGTCGCGCATCGACGTCGTCGAGGCGAAGCCCGAGGACTGGACACTGCCGCCGTTCACCTTCATCGAGAAGGACGGCACCTTCTTCGGCCGCGGCGTGGCCGACGACAAGGATGACGCGGCGATCCACCTGACGATCCTGGAGCGGATGAAGGCCGAGGGCGTCGTGCCGGACCGCGACATCGTCGTGGCGTTGACGACCGACGAAGAGGGCGGCCCCGAGAACGGAGTCGGCTTCCTGCTCGAGCGCTGCCCCGACCTGATGCGGGCGGAGTTCGCCTTCAACGAATGAGGCGCGGGCATCGAGCGGGACGGGCGCAAGGTGTCCAACGACGTGCAGGCGAGCGAGAAGCGCGTCGCGAACTTCCGGCTCGAGGTCACCAACGAGGTGGGCCACAGCTCGACGCCGATCAGGGACAACGCGATCACGCGGCTGGCCGAGGCGCTGGCGAAGCTCGGGGCGCACGACTTCCCCGTGCGGCTCAACCCGGTGACGACCGCCTACTTCGCCCGCTCGGCCGAGCTCGTCGGCGGCCCCATGGGGCCGCGATGCAGGCGATCGTGGCGAACCCGCGCGACGAGGCGACGCCGGACGTGCAGGCGACGCTGCACCGGGTGGTCGGCGACACGGCGGTGAAGATCACGGTGCTGCGCGCGGCGGAGGCGAGCCCGCCCTCGCCGCTGGCTCCCGGGCTGATCGCGCAGATCGAGCGCGTCACGGCCGAGATGTGGCCGGGCGTCAAGGTCGTGCCGACGATGAGCTCCGGCGCCACCGACGGGCGGCTGCGGCGCAACGCGGGGATCCCGGTGTACGGGCTGGCCGGCCAGTTCTACGGCAACCCGAACGCGCACGGCATGAACGAGCGGATCCCGGCCGCCGCCTTCTACGAGTCGCTCGATTTCATGACGCGCATCGTGCGGGCGATGGCGCGGAGCGGGGGGATCTGAGGCCGCCCTCAGAACCGCCACGCCAGCGACGAGACGACGACGAGGTTCCCGCGCCCCAGCCCTCCGGCGGCGTCGCGGTCGGCGAAGACCGCATCGCGCCCCCGCAGCGCGCGGAGCTCGGTCCGCCACAGGACCCCCGGTTGCGGGGCGACGTCCACGTTCACCGACGCTCCGCGGGCGAGGAAGGCGCCGCCGCCCGCCGGCCGGATGATCACCCGGTCGGGATCGTGGTAGGCCTCGCCGCGGAGGGCGACCCACGCCCGACCCGGCGAGACCGCGTGTCGGGCGACGAGAGCGGTGCCCCACCACGTGGCCGTTCGGCCCGCCGCGGTACTACGGGCCTGCCGGCCGAGGTCGAAGGTCGCCATGGCCTCGAACCGGTCGGTCAGGGTCCCCTGCCACGACAACTCGTGGAACAGCCGCAGGCGTCGCGGGACCGAGTCCGGTTGCTCGTTCCCCGCGAAGGCGTCCCACGAAAGCACGTGGCCCCGGGCGAACGTCCAGTCGAGCGATGCGGCGATCGCCTTGTCGTCGTTGGTCTCGCTGATGTTCTGCCAGCCGTTGAGCACGTGCAGCTGCGCCGACACGGTCGGCGTCGCCACCCACGAGAGCCGGACCCCGCTCTGGTAGTACGGCGAGTGGTCGGCAATCAGCGAGCGCGTGTACGTCCAGTTGTCGGCGGAGATCCAGCCCTCGCGGCCGAACGGCGCGAAGTGGATGCCGGCGTCCACCCAGAGCCCGTCGCGCAGGCGGACACCGGCGTAGGCCTCCTGGAGCAGCCGGGCGAGGTCCGGGCCCGACGGGGCGCCGACGCGCGGCTCCGGTGCATAGTTGGCCTGGACACTCGTGCCCCCCTGCAACGCCAGCCGACCGCGGACGCGCTCCGACGTCCACGTCGCCCCGAGATAGGCCAGGTTCACGTTGAACTCGGCGTGCCGGGCCGCCGTCGTGGTGTAGCCGCGCCCGAGATCGGCCGGTCGGCCCGCATCCCAGGCGACATAGGTATCCACGAACCCGCTCCAGGCGAGGCCGGTGCTGCCTGCGCCCTGCACCGCCGGCACCGCCGGCACCGGCCGAGCCGGGTCCGGCGAGACCTGCGACGAGGCAATGCCGGGCGCGATCGTGCCGGCCACGAGGCAGGCGCCCATGAGGGTGGCGGCGCAGGCGGCGCGTGGGCGGCGCGGCCCCCGTGATGCCCGTGCCGGGAATGGACGCATGGCGCCCAAGGTGGGCCGGTGCCGTCGGCGAGTCCATCCCCACCGACTAAGTTCCGGGGATGAGCCATGTACGCTTCGCCCGCGCTGCGGCGTTGACGGCCGCTGCGTTCGTTGCGGGGGCGTGCGCCGGATCCACGCCGGCCCCGACCCCCGCGGCTGCGCCCTCGGACGGCTGTGCCTCGATCCGCGCCGAAGTCGCCGCCGCCCCGTCGGCCGGCGTGGACCAGCCCGCTGCCCCGATCGCCATGAAGCCGGCACCGGTGCGCGTGCCCGTGCCGCGCAGCGTGCTGCGGGTGGACCAGACGCCCGAGCTCGAGGTGAACGTCGTCGTGGACACCCTCGGCAGGCCGGACATGAAGACCTTCACGGTGGTGAAGTCCACGCACCGGTGGTACGCGGACGGTGCGCGGACGGCGATCACGAAGTGGACCTTCACGCCGGCGATGCACCGGGGGTGCAAGGTCGTGCGACCCTATACCTTCAAGTTCACGAGCCGGTAGGCGGCTCCCGTTCCCCATCCACAAGACCGCAATGCCGAAGACCGCCACCTTCGAGACCAACCGCGGCACGATCGTCGCCGACCTGTTCGACGCCGAGGCCCCGGGCACCGTCGCCAACTTCGAGAAGCTCGCCAACTCGGGCTTCTACGACGGCGTGAAGTTCCACCGCGTCATCCCCGGCTTCGTCGTGCAGGGCGGCGACCCGCACTCGCGCGACCTGCCGGAGGGGAATCCCCGGATCGGCACCGGCGGTCCGGGCTGGACGATCAAGTGCGAGACGAAGGGCAACCCGCACACCCACAAGGTCGGCGCCCTCTCGATGGCGCACGCCGGCAAGGACACGGGGGGCAGCCAGTTCTTCATCGTGCTCGACGAGGGCAACACCCGGCACCTCAACGGGGTGCACACCGTCTTCGGCCAGGTGACCTCCGGGCTCGACGCAGTGCAGGCGATCAAGGGGAACGACGTGATGACGTCGGTCCGCGTATCCTGAACAGACGAGAGGACACACGAGATGTCGCACGCGGAGCATCATCCGGAAGACAAGGGCGCGGCGTTCGCCGGGCTGATCGGGGGCATGGTGTTCGTCGGGGCGGTGATGCTGGGGATCACGCTCTGGACCAACGCCAAGTTCGCGGGGCACAAGGCGGAGAAGGCGGCGGCCGAGGCGCCGAAGTCGTAGGTCCGTTCGCCGTCGCACACCGGGCGGCGGCGGGACGGCGGCAACCGGAGGCGCTGCTCCCGGGGGACGCCCGGGGCGAGCGGAGCGGGGGCGCGGGCCGCGAGGTCCGCGCCCCCGCGCGTTCCGGCCCGGGCCTCGAGGGACGCCGCGTCGCCCGGTGCTGCCACGCGCTCGTGCGGGCCACCACAACCCGGGTGCGGGAATCCTCCGACACGCCGCGTCGGGAGGCCTCACAGCCCATCCGGATTCCCCCGACAGCTTGCGATGGTGCGCCCCCGGAACTTGTCGGGATCTCGCAAGACGTCCCCCTTCGAACGTCCGGAATCCCCCATGGCCGCTGCCACCGCCGCCGCCGCGTCGTCCCGGCTCGAGAGCTTCTCGTACGACGACGACATCGTCCGCAAGTTCCTCTTCGCCACCGTCCTGTGGGCGGTCGTGGGGATGCTCGTCGGGCTGATCATCGCCCTTCAGCTCGCCAACCCGATCTTCAATTTCGGCGACCTGCCGGAGCTGAGCTTCGGGCGGCTGCGCCCGCTGCACACGAACGCGGTGATCTTCGCGTTCGCCGGCAACGCGGTGTTCACCGGCATCTACTACAGCACCCAGCGGCTGCTCAAGGCCCGGATGTTCTCCGACGGGCTGAGCGCGTTCCACTTCTGGGGCTGGCAGGCGATCATCGTCGCGGCGGCGCTGACGCTGCCCCTTGGCTTCACCCAGGCGAAGGAGTACGCCGAGCTCGAGTGGCCGATCGACATCGCCATCGCGGTGGTGTGGGTGGCGTTCGCGATCAACTTCTTCGGGACGATCGCCCGGCGGCGCGAGCGGCATCTGTACGTCGCGATCTGGTTCTACATCGCGTCCATCGTCACGGTGGCGCTGCTGCACATCTTCAACAACCTCGCGGTCCCCGCCGGCGCGCTCAAGAGCTACAGCATCTACGCCGGCGTGCAGGACGCGTTCATGCAGTGGTGGTACGGCCACAACGCGGTGGCCTTCTTCCTCACGACGCCGTTCCTGGGGATGATGTACTACTTCATGCCGAAGGCGGTCGAGCGGCCGGTGTTCTCGTACCGGCTGTCCATCCTGCACTTCTGGACGCTGGTCTTCCTGTACATCTGGGCCGGCCCGCACCACCTGCACTACACCGCGCTCCCCGACTGGGCGAGCACCTTCGGCATGCTCTTCAGCGTGATGCTGTGGATGCCGAGCTGGGGCGGCATGGTCAACGGCCTGCTGACGCTGCGCGGCGCGTGGAACAAGGTCGCCGACGACCCGATCCTCAAGTTCTTCGTCGTCGCCGTCACCGCGTACGGCATGAGCACGTTCGAGGGCCCGATGCTCTCGATCAAGACCGTCAACTCGCTCTCGCACTACACCGACTGGACGATCGCGCACGTGCACACGGGGGCGCTCGGCTGGAACGGCTTCCTCGCCTTCGGCATGATGTACTGGCTGGCGCCGCGCCTCTTCCAGACGGAGATCTTCAGCCGGAAGTGGATGGAGTGGCACTTCTGGCTGGGCACGCTGGGCATCCTGCTGTACGTCGCGTCGATCTACTCGGCCGGCGTCACGCAGGGGCTCATGTGGCGCGCCTTCGACGAGACCGGCCGGCTGGCGTTCCCGGACTTCGTCGAGACCGTCATGAAGCTCATGCCGATGTACTGGGTGCGCGTGGCGGGCGGTACGATGTACCTGGCCGGCGTGATCCTCGGCGCAGCGAACCTGGTGCTCACCTGGCGGCGGCGGCCGGCGACGTACGAGGTGCCGGTCTTCCGGGCGGCGCCGCTGGCCGTCCCGGCGCCCGCGACGGCGCCCGCGACGGCGCCCGCGACAGCGCCCGCGACGGCGCCCGCGACGGCGCCCGCGACGGCACCCGCGACAGCAGGGGCGTTCCGCCGCTTCGTGCAGATGGGGTGGCACCGCGCATGGGAGGGGCTGCCGCTGACCTTCACCGTCATGACGACGGTGGCGGTGATCGTCGCCTCGCTCTTCGAGATCCTCCCGACCTTCCTGATCAAGTCGAACGTCCCGACGATCGCCGCGGTGCAGCCGTATTCGCCGCTCGAGTTGGCCGGCCGCGACGTGTACATCCGCGAGGGCTGCTTCAACTGCCACTCGCAGATGGTACGCCCCTTCCGATGGGAGACGGAACGCTACGGCGATTACAGCAAGCCGGGTGAGTCGGTGTACGACCATCCGTTCCTGTGGGGCTCGCGCCGCATCGGCCCCGACCTCGCACGCGTCGGCGGCAAGTACCCCGATCTCTGGCACGTGCGCCACATGATCAACCCGCGGGAGATCGTGCAGAAGTCCATCATGCCGGCATATCCGCGCATGGAGACCGCGCCGCTCGACTTCGACGGCATCCAGGCGCGCGTGGACGCGATGGCGATGCTCGGCGTGCCCTACGGCCCGGCGGTCAGGGACGGCCAGGCCGCCGCGATGGCGCGGGCGCAGGCGAAGGAGATCGCCGACGCGGTGGTGGCGCAGGGCGGACCGGCGGGCCTGGCGGAGAAGGAGATCATCGCCATGGTCGCCTACCTGCAGCGACTCGGCCGTGACGTCAAGGACGACGGCGTTGCCTCGCGGAAGTGGCTCGAGGCGCCGGTGACGGCCACCGCACCTCGGGTGCCGGCCGCGCCGGGCGCCACCCCGGCCGGCGGACACTGACCATGAAGTCGCAGATCATGTCCAACGCGGGCCTCTCGGCGTACGCCGAGATCGCGCTCGTCCTCTTCGCGTTCGCCTTCGTCCTCATCCTCTGGCGCGTCTTCGCGCCGCGGTTCAAGGCGTCGTGGACCGCGCAGAGCCGCATGCCCCTCGACGACCACACCCCCGTGGAGCCGCGCGCGCGCGGCCAGGAGCGCTGATGTCCGCCAACGAGCATCCGCAGCAGGACGAACTCCTCGACCACAACTACGACGGGATCCAGGAGTACGACAACCCGCTGCCGCGGTGGTGGGTGTACCTCTTCTGGGCGACGATCGTCCTCGTGCCGGTGTACTACGTCATGCCCGGCACCATCGGCGCCGGCGGCACCAAGGAGCGCCTCTACGCCCTCGAGATGGAGGCGTACCGTCGGGCGCATCCGGAGCCGGCGACGCCGAGCGGGCCCGACGACGACGGGCTGCTGGCGATGGCGAAGGACCACGAGCGGCTCGAGGAGGGGAAGGAGACCTTCGTCGCCAATTGCGCCGCCTGCCACGGGCCTGCCGGCGGCGGCGTCATCGGCCCCAACCTCACCGACGACGCGTGGCTGCACGGCGGCCAGCCCACCGACATCCACCGCACCATCGCGGAGGGCGTGATCGCCAAGGGAATGCCCCCGTGGGCGAAGACGCTCAAGCCGGAGCAGTTGAACGACGTGGTGGCCTACGTGCTGTCGCTGCGCGGCACCAACCCGCCCAACGCCAAGGCCCCCGAGGGCACGCCGGCCACCCCGCCGGCCTCCCCGCCGGCCGCCGGGGGCACCGCCTCCGGCGGCGAGCCCCCGCGCCCCGCAGCCGGCGCCGCAGGCGGCACCACACCCGCCTCGGCGAGTTCCTCGTCGCTGCCCTGATGTCCGTCTCCGTCCCGCCCGTCTTCGCGCCCCGCCCGCCGGGGCGCGTCCTGCCGACGCTCAACGAGGATGGGTCGCGACGCTGGATCCGGCCCAAGTGGGCCAAGGGCGACTGGGGCGCGCGCCGGCGCGTGCTGGCGTGGGCCCTCATGCTCGTCTGGCTGGCGCTGCCGCACGTGCGCGTGAACGACCGCCCCTTCGTGCTCCTCGACTTCCCGACGCGGCACTTCACCATCTTCGGTGCCACCTTCCTCCCGACGGACACCATCCTGCTGATGCTGCTCCTGGTCAGCGGGCTGATCGGGATCTTCCTCCTCACGGCGCTCTTCGGACGCGCGTGGTGCGGATGGGCCTGCCCGCAGACCGTCTGGATGGAGTTCCTCTTCCGGCCGATCGAACGCCTGTGGGAAGGTGGGGAGCGCGGGTCGCTGCGCATGGACGCCGAGCCGGACCGATGGCACTGGCGCCGCTGGGCGAAGCACGCGACCTACGCCGTGATCGCCGTCTTCCTCGGCAACACGTTCCTGGCCTACTTCGTCGGCACGGACAAGGTCGTCCAGTGGATGCAGCTCTCACCGCTGGATCATCCGACGCCGTTCGTGATCATGGCCCTGTTCTCGGGCGGCGTGTTCTTCGACTTCGCCTACTTCCGCGAGCAGTTCTGCCTCGTCGCGTGCCCCTACGGCCGCTGGCAGTCGGCCCTGCTCGACCGGCAGTCCATGATCGTCGCCTACGACGCGCGGCGCGGCGAGCCGCGCGGCAAGGGGAAGGCGCGCGACGGCCTCGGCAGCTGCGTGGACTGCGGCCAGTGCGTCGCCGTCTGCCCGACGGGCATCGACATCCGCAATGGGCTGCAGATGGAATGCGTGCACTGCACGCAGTGCATGGACGCCTGCGACGCGGTGATGGACAAGGTCGGCCAGCCACGCGGCCTCGTCCGCTACGCGACGCGCGACGGACTCGACGGCAAGCCCCGCCGGGTGCTGCGCGCCCGCACGATCATCTATCCGGCGGCGTTCTCCCTCTTCTTCGGCGGCTTCCTCTACGCCCTCGGCACCAAGGCGACCGCCGACGTGACGTTCCTCGGTGCCGCGGGCGCGGCGCCGTACACCGTCGAGCCGTCGGGGAACGTCGTGAACCCGGTGCGCGTGAAGGTCGTCAACCGCGGTGCGACCGCCCGGCGGTTCCGCGTGACGATCACCGACGCCCCGGAGGCGACGCTCGTCGCGCCCACGCTCCCGCTGGCGGTCGAGGCCGGGAAGTCCGGGCTCGCCGGCCTGTTCGTGGTCCTGCCGCCCTCCGCGTTCACGAACGGGGTCCGCACCGTCACGTTCCGCGTGGACGACGGCGAGGGCTTCACCGACGAGGTCACCTACCGCCTGGCCGGCCCGCGGCGCGTCACGGCGGCCCCCACCCGAGGCACTCCCTGATGGATGCAGGCACCCGCTGGAAGGCCGGCGTCGTCGGCTCGCTCGCCGGCGTCGTCGGGCTGTACGTCGTGCTGATCCGTATCGCCGCCGATCCCGCGGCGCTGGCCCACGACGAGCGCTACTACCAGCATGCGATCAACCACGACGCCGAGCGGGCGATCGCGCAGCGCAACGCGCGGCTTGGCTGGCGGGTGGCGCTCGCGGCCACGCCGGTCGTGGCCCCCGGACCGGGGGCGTTCACCGCCACGGTCACCGACGCCGCCGGTGCACCGGTGACGGGGGCGACGGTGCGGCTGACGGCTTTCCACCTCGCGCACGCGAACGTCGTGACGACGGCGCAGGCGTCACCCGGGGCCGGCGGCTACGTCGCGAAGGTCGAGGCGCTCCGCCCCGGGCTGTGGGAGGTGGAGGTCGAGGTCTATCGCGGCACGGACCACCTGCGGACGACCGGGCGTGTGGACGTCGGCCGCACCGCGATGGCCGCGCTGCGCTAAGCGCGGGCCTCCGCCATGTCCGCCCTCGTCGCAGCCGTCTTCGTCGCGTCGCTCGTCGGCTCCGCGCATTGCGCGGCGATGTGCGGCGGGTTCGCGTGCCTCGCCAGCTCGGGGCACGCGGGGGCGCAGGCCGGCTGGCGGCAGGCGGGGGCCGCATCGGCGGCCTACCACGGCGGACGGCTGGCCTCGTACCTGCTGCTGGGGGCCGTGGCCGGCTGGCTCGGGGGGCTGGTCGAGCGGGCGGGCACACTGGCCGGCCTGCAGCGGACGGCGACGCTCGCGTCGAGCGTGCTCATCATCGCGTGGGGACTCGCGCTGCTCGCCGAGCAGCGCGGCCTGCGACTGCCGCGCCCGGCCCCGCTGGAACCGGCGCAGCGCTGGCTCGGCGCGCGGCTGCAGGGGCTTGCGCGCCGCCCACCGGTCGTGCGCGGCGCGGCGCTCGGGCTGCTGACCACCCTGCTGCCGTGCGGCTGGCTGTACGCGTACGTCGTCGCGGCGGCGGGGACGGGGGCCCCGGTTCCGGCGATGCTCGTCATGGCGATCTTCTGGCTCGGGACCGTCCCGGCGCTGGTGGTGGTAGGGCTCGGCGCGCGCGCACTGGCCGGGCCGCTGCGCAGCCGGCTGCCGCAGCTCACGGCGATGGCCCTCGTCGCCGTCGGCGTCGTCTCGCTCGCGCGGCGCATGATGCCGCACGAGCACTGGCAGCCCGCCGTGACCTTCGCGCCCGGCGGCACGACGTCGCCTGCCGTCCCGCCTGCGACCGCGCATGTCCACCACCGCTGACCGGCCGGCTGCGCCCGCCGCGACCGTCGTCGCCTGCGCGCACTGCACGCTTCCGGTGCCTGCCGGCGGCGTGGTGGCGGGCGCGCCGCACCAGTTCTGCTGTGCCGGCTGCCGCACCGCGTTCGCGATGATCCGGGAGGCGGGACTCGAGGGTTACTACCGCCTGCCGCAGCGGCGCGAGCAGCCGGTCGAGGGGACGTCCAAGGGCTACGACGACTTCGACCACGAGAGCTTCCACGCGCTCTACGTGCGCCAGCGGCCGGACGGCCTGTGCGAGACGGAGCTCTACCTGTCGGGGGTCCACTGCGCGTCATGCGTCTGGCTGGTCGAGCGGGTGCCGGTGATCCTGCCGGGGGTGCGCCATGCGGAGCTCGACGTGCGCCGGTCGCTGGCGTGGCTCACGTGGGACCCGGCCGAGGTGCAGCTGAGCGCGATCGGCCGTGCGCTCGACCGGCTCGGGTATCCGCCGCATCCGTTCCGCGGCGCGAACCGCGAGCAGCTGCGGCGACAGGCGGAGCGGGCGATGCTCGTGGACGTGGGCGTGGCGTTCGCGCTGGCGATGAACGTGATGCTGCTCGCGCTCGCCACGTATGGCGGGTGGTTCAGCGGCATGGCGCGCGAGCACGAGCAGCTGTTCCGGTGGGTGTCGCTGGGGCTGACGCTGCCGGCGTTCCTCGGGCCGGGCCGCACCTTCCTGCGCGGTGCGTGGAGCTCGGTCCGGCTGCGCCGGCTGCACATGGACCTGCCGGTCGCGCTCGCGCTGACGGCCGGCATGGTGCGCGGCACCGTGAACACGGTGAGCGGGTCGGGGCCGATCTACTTCGACGGTGTGGCGACGCTGATCTTTCTGCTGCTCACGGGGCGCTGGCTGCAGGCGCGCAGCCAGCGCGCCGCGGCCGACGCGACCGAGCTGCAGGCCTCGCTGATGCCGAGCGAGGCGCGGCTCGTGGACGCCGACGGCGGGGTGCGTGAGGTCCCCACCGACAGCCTGCTTCCCGGCTCGCGGGTGCACGTGCGGGCGGGCGACGTGGTACCCGCCGACGGCGTCGTGGACGACGGACGTTCGGCGCTCGACCAATCGTTGCTCACCGGGGAGTCGCGCCCGGTCGCGGCGCGGACGGGGGACCGCGTCTTCGCCGGCACGACGAACGTGGATGCGCCGCTGGTCGTGCGGGTGACGGCGAGCGGCGAGGCGACGCGCGTTGGGGCGCTCATGCGCCAGCTCGAGGAGGCGGCCCGGCGCCGCGCGCCGGTGGTGGCCATGGCCGACTCCCTCGCCGGCTGGTTCACGGCGAGCGTGCTCGTGCTGGCCGTGATCACGTGGTGGTGCTGGCAGCCGCGCGACCCCGCGAACGCGCTCGACCACGCGATCGCCCTGCTGATCGTGACCTGCCCGTGCGCGCTCGCGCTGGCGACGCCCTTGGCGATCTCGGCGGCCGCCGGCAAGGCGGCGCGGGCGGGGATCCTCATCAAGGGCGGCGACGTCGTCGAGGCAATGGCGAAGCCGGGCCTCCTGGTGCTCGACAAGACGGGGACGCTCACCGAAGGCCGCGCCGGCCTCGTGCAGTGGCGGGGCGACGACGCCGTGCGGCCGCTCGTCCTGGCGGTCGAGGCGCAAGCGAACCACCCGCTCGCGGCGGCCTTCGCGCGGGCCTGGCCGCTGCTGCCCGTGCCGGCGGCGGACGACGTGCGGGTGACCTCCGGGGCCGGCGTGTGCGGGACGGTGGCGGGGCATCGCGTGTGCGTGGGGAAGCCGTCGTGGGTGGCGGAACGCGCGGTGGGCGTCCCCCCGGGTCCCGAACCCGGTCCCGATGGCTTGAGCCCCGTGTGGGTGGCGGTGGACGACATCGTGGTGGCCGAGGCGCGCTTCGGCGACCCGGTGCGGGCGGACGCGCGGGCCGCGCTCGACGAGCTGCGGGCCACCGGCTGGCGGCTGCGCGTGCTGTCGGGCGACGAACCGGCGGCGGTGGTGGCGACGGCGCGCGCGCTGGGCATCCCCGCCGCGGACGCGGAGGGCGGCGCCGACCCGGAGCGGAAGCTCGCCGTGGTCCGCGGTCTCGTGGCGCGGGGCGAACGGGTCGTGATGGTTGGCGACGGCGTGAACGACGCGGCGGCAATGGCGGCGGCACACGTGGGCGTGGCGGTGCACGGCGGGGCCGAGGCCTCGATGGCGGCCGCCGATGTCTATCTGGCGTCACCCGGCCTGCGCCCCCTCGTACGGCTCGTCGAAGGGACGCGTCGGGCGATGACGCTGCTGCGGAACAACATCATCCTGAGCGTCGTCTACAACGTCATGGGCGCGGGCATCGCGATGGCGGGGTACGTGGATCCGGCGATCGCGGCGGTGATGATGCCGCTGTCGAGCGTGATCGTGATCTGGACGTCATGGCGCGGGAAGACCTTCACGCCGGAGGGGGGCGCATGAGCATCATGTACGTGATCCTGCCGCTGTCGCTGGTGATGGCGTTGGTGGCGGTGATCGCCTTCCGGTGGGCGACGAGGAAGGGGCAGTTCGACGACCTCGAGACGCCGGCGTGGCGGGCGGTGCTCGACGACGACGCGGGACGGGAGCCGCCGAAGACCGGCTGAGGCGCGGGGAGTGGGGGCCGCCGTCGGCCGCGGGGGACGGACGGAGGAGGTCCCGGGGCGTCGTGCGTTGCGGCGGCGTGGCCTCCTCCCTCATGTTCTGCTGGCGCTGTTCCGTCGTCCCCCGACCCCGCCGATGACTCTCCCCACCCGCGAAGACGCCTGGCACCTCGTCACCGAGTTCACCCAGGGCGAATCGCTCCGCAAGCACATGCTGGCCGTCGAATGCGCGATGCGCGCCTACGCCGCGCACTTCGGCGAGGACGTCGAGCGGTGGGGCCTCGCGGGGCTGATCCACGACTTCGACTACGAGCGCTGGCCGAACACCGACCGTCACCCGGACGCCGAACATCCCGCGGCGGGGGTGCGGCACCTGCGGTCGCTGGGGTGGCCGGAGGACGTCTGCGAGGCGGTCCTCGGGCACGCGGCGTACACCGGCGTGCCGCGCACGACGCGAATGGCGCAGGCCCTCTTCGCCGTGGACGAGCTGACCGGGCTCGTCACGGCCACGGCCCTCGTGAAGCCCTCGCGGTCGGTGCGTGACGTCGAGGCGGCCTCGGTGCGCAAGAAGATGAAGGACAAGGCCTTCGCGCGGGGCGTCTCGCGGGAGGACGTCCTGCTGGGGGCGCAGGAACTGGGGGTGGAGCTCGACGACCACGTCGCGTTCGTGGTGGCGGCGATGCAGCGGGACGCCGAGGCGCTCGGCCTGGCCGGTCGCCAGCCGTAAAGGACAATGACGTCGTTCCGGGATCGCTCCTATCGGCCAATGACGATCGACTGTGCCGGCCTGCAGGCAAGTCGGCCGTGGGAGCTTGGCGGGGTCCCGAAGATCCCCTTGTCATCGTCCCGGTCGAGCTTGTCGTGCCGGTGCCGGACCTCCTCACGCCACGAGTCGAGCTGCTGGTAGCACCTGCTCCTGAAGCCAGCGTGCGACGTCCGATGAACTCCGGCCCAAGCAATTGCCGAGTCTCCGACGAACCCGGGGCGATTCACAGGGCTAGCAGGACTTCCCGCCATTGGCCTTCGTTTGCACCAGCGAGGCGC
>Ga0209972_10000050_pt1 | contig 112890 bp, 77 predicted proteins | sample NOAtaG_7_FD_187302 | JGI IMG/M metagenome (GOLD analysis project Ga0209972, IMG submission 187302) | Freshwater lake microbial communities from Lake Erie, under a cyanobacterial bloom - NOAA_Erie_Diel1S_2200h metaG (SPAdes) (version 2) | ecosystem: Environmental > Aquatic > Freshwater > Lake ... | reverse complement strand
CGCCGAAGGACGCCGAAGGACGCCGAAGGACGCCGAAGGACGCCGAAGGACGCCGAAGGACGCCGAAGGACGCCGAAGGACGCCGAAGGACGCCGAAGGACGCCGAAGGAAGCCAAAGGAAGCCGAGCTTCTATCAGAAAGCCGCCACCCCGCCAGAGGTGAAGCTTCCCGAAGGAAGCCGAAGGACGTGCTTTTTTCAAAACAAGTTCGCTTCCTCCCGAAGGACGCCCTTCCTTCGGGAGGACGCCGAAGGACGCCCTTCCTTCGGGAGGACGCCGAAGGACGCCCTTCCTTCGGGAGGACGCCCTTCCTTCGGGAGGACGCCGAAGGACGCCCTTCCTTCGGGAGGAAGCCGAAGGACGTGCTTTTTTCAAAACAAGTTCAGTAAGCCGCCACCCCGCCAGAGGTGAAGCTTCCCGAAGGAAGCCGAAGGAAGCGAAACAAGTTCGCTTCCTTCGGAAAGCCGCCAGAAGTGAAGGTTCTTTCAGAAAGACGAGCTTCTTTCAGAAAGCCGCCAGAGGTGAAGCTTCCCGAAGGACGTTGAGAAAGCCGCCAGAGTTGAAGCTTTCCGAAGGAAGCCGCCAGAGGTGAAGCTTCCCGAAGGACGTTTAGAAAGCCGAAGGACGCGCTTTTTTCAAAACAAGTTTCACCTATGGCGCTTCCTTCGGAAAGCCGCCAGAGGTGAAGCTTCCCGAAGGAAGCGAAGGACGCCCATCCTTCGGGAGGAAGCCGAGCTTCTTTCAGAAACAAGTTCGCTTCCTTCGGAAAGCCGCCAGAGGTGAAGCTTCTTTCAGAAAGGACGCCCTTTCTGAAAGAAGCTCAGGAGGACGCCCTTTCTGAAAGAAGCTCAGGAGGACGCCCTTTCTGAAAGAAGCTCAGGAGGACGCGCTTCCTTCGGAAGACGCGCTTCCCGAAGGACGTGCTTTTTTCAAAACAAGTTCAAAGGACGCGCTTCCCGAAGGACGTGCTTTTTTCAAAACAAGTACAAAGGACGCGCTTCCTTCGGGGCACGCCCTTTCTGAAAGAAGCTCAGGAGGACGCACTTCCTTCGGGAGGTAGAAGAAGGACGCCCTTCATTCGGAGGACGCGGGATTCTTCCCTTCCTTCGGGAGGACGCACGTCCCCCGAAGGAAGCGGGGAACGGAGGGAGGACTGACGTTCATGATAGCGTAGCACGCATTGACCGCGATTCTTTGGAAAGCAGATCGTAGATGCAGGTGATGGAAATCTACGAACAAGTGTACAATCCTCGATTGCATTACACTTGATCAAGTGTCATACAGCGTAGTTTACATCCAGTAAGCTCTGCTTGGCTTCGCTATGCGGAGCAGAAACTGGATGTGTACACATTCTTGGAAGGCGCAGCCGCTGGCAAGTTCGAGGAATACCACCCCCTACGGGCACCCTACGGGAGTTCGAGATCGCCATGTCTTAACTAAGCTCTGCTTCGCGCCAGAGGTGAAGCTACGCGAGCGTAAGGACGGATGGCCAAAAGTGAAGCTACGCACCTTATGCTTATTGATGGTGATAGAAGATCACCATGAAGAGTGCGACGCTGTGCTCACGTTCAATTCGGGTTTGCACTCTCCGATTGCCAGCACGTAGACCACGGAAAGCATAGTAGCGAGGTGTATGCCAACGAAACGCTATAACAAGAAGGGACTAGCAGAGCCGCCCATTCTTAGTAAAAACTGGTCAAGTTGATGTTCGACTCTTATATTGGTTGGAGCTACGAAAGACTTTACGGAAATGAGCACGTCAATCAGGAGACGCTGCCGGCATATTTCACCGACTTTTTTCAGAGACGGGTGCATGCTCTCTGAAAGGCAAGCTATCTGAAAGAAGGCCGTCGGGAGTCGAGTCGGATACCTGCAGGAACCAACGTTGCCTGTAAGTGAACGTGATACTTGAATGTAACGGAGCTATACAACGTATTTGCTTCTTTCAAGTGCGGCTCCGCCGACGTAGTATGTGTAATCGAGGGTGATCGAATTTCACCAGCTACAAGAAGCGATCTTGGCACACCCTAGCACGTCACAACCAACTAGTTGCGAACACTCTGAGTTGCACTGTATCTGAAAGGCGTTGGAGGGTGTGCCGACGGCAGGACGTAATCCCGCCGGAAAGGGACCGATAAACTTCCAAGAGACGACCGTAATTCATAGACCAGATGTGAATCCTTCGTACCGTGCCAAAGGACGGGTGAACTTGGTACAGGTAAGGCGTCTCTTGGATGGTCAACTTTGGGGGCAATCTTCACTTCCTTCGGAAAGTCACTTCCTTCGGAAAGAGAGGTTCGAAACGGAGCTTATATTTTTTTTTAGGCGCGTATCGAGGAATTCTCCAAGTATAGGTAACGAGGTGCAATGGCACGTACGTGGTACGGCTACACCCCAGAAACCCTAACTGATAATCTAAGAGGATGGTCAAAGTGCACGACCCTATTCGCTCCGAGAGCGGACAAGAACTAAGAGCTAGCGGTCAATTATTGGGGTCAGGTCATGCCTGCCCTCTAAAACTGATCATGACAGTTACCCGTCAATCAGCTCCCTTGAGTTACTTAATACTGAGCAGAAGTGGGAGGTGCATGACGCGGCTTGCCCTCCCATAGTCCAACCCAAAGGTCACCTGCATGGTCGAATGTCAGGGGGCATTAGCCACCGCGAGTCGGGTAGGCGGCATTGCACACGCACAGACTGTGTGGGGACCAAAAGCCAATCTGCATGTAGGTGGGTAGGGTTTATAAATCCGGCGTGCCAATCGAGGTGGTGTTCTGGGCATAGTGTAACTTGCTTTCTTTTTAGCGCAGAGGCCATAGCCAGCGTTCCACTGACGCTTGCGTAGCTTAACCTCTGGCGCGAAGCAGAGCTTAGTTTCTTGAGCTTTCATTGTATAAGTGCGCGTACTTGGATATCCACGTGGAGGTAAAGTTGCAGTAAGTGGTGGACCAACACATTGAGTACATTGCAGCCTGCAACCGCGCACGTCGCAAACCTTAGGCTTTAACGCAGGTAGGACTGATAGATCTTGGTTAGGTTGTCGTAGGGTCCGACGTTGTGATTCACCAGGAACTCCTTGGTTAGCCCGGTGATTTCGGCATTGGACACGAACGAAATAGTTTTGGATCCGAGTGAGATCTGTACGTCTTTACCATACGTTGCTATAGTGCGGTGCAGAGACCTCAGCTTGTGTTTATTCATCAGGGTGTAGAGAAGGGAATATTTTATCTGGTACGCAATAATCGATTTGAGTGTGTTGAGGTTATCGGCGCACCTGTAGAATGACATGAGTCCCCTCGCCAGGTCCCGGTAGTAGCTGATGATCATACCGTCATCCGCTATAAGGATGTTGTTCTTGGACTGGGGGTGGTTTTTTCCATTAATGAGTCCAGCTTCCTGAAGTTTGCGGTAGACTACTGGAGTGTTCATGTTGATTTGCGGGGGTAGTGCGTACCTGATGCCATCCGTCTCCTGGGTATTGGCCCGGGCGATGGTACCTTGGTCATCGATAAGGGTTACCTCGGTAGAGTCCTTGGTTTGATCGTAAAGGTCTAGGACGGCCACTCGCAGACAAGCAATACCAACCCATCTAGCATTCTTTCTGGCCGTGATACCGTCGAGTTCCCCCAGCGCTTTTTGGGAGAGCGCGAGGTTTGGAGGGTAATACGTAATACGCACATACTCCGGCAGCTTTAGCTTACTCCACCTTAGGCCTTTGCATCCCTCATACCCCAAACTCAGGAGGAGGTCGGAAAGTCGGTCCGTTACCTCCACGCAGGTTATGGGCCGTTTGCGAGGTTCTGAATCGGAGGTCTCGCCTTCGGCTCGCTCGGAGTTGTGCAGGGATTTCTGCCACTCCAGTAGGAATTCTCGGAGCTTGGGTTGTTGAGACACGTCGGAAACCTCGAGTAGGCTATGGGTGAGTTCCCTGTAGATGTTACGCTCTGTGGATCCCCAGAGCTGTTGGTCCACCAGCGCGTCGATCGCCTGAGTTAAACCCCCCGCATACTCCCTCACCTTCCCCTCGTTCTCTGCGAGTCTGTGTTGCGCTCTTAGGTTCTCGATGACACTAGAGCGGAATCCCTTTTCTCTCCTGATCTCATGCTGGAGTACTCGGTTTAAAACCCGCGTTTTTTTACGTCGTAGTGATTCCTGGTGTCGTGACTTGCGACAAGGCAACCGGCCTGGGGGTACGTTGTGAATCAGCATCCCTAGGAAGTTGACCTTGTCTGAGTATGTGTCTGTGATCGAAGATTTCTCTACGTTGACGTTCAAGTGCAGATTTGACTTGAGGAAAAACTCTACTTGTCTCAGGATCTTTTTTGCGAGCGCCTTACTGCCTCGGACCCCGATGACGAAGTCGTCCGCGTACCTAACGTACTTTACCCAGCTCTTGGAGTCGTCAGGCAGGCTGTAGCGTAGCCCTAGTTTGTGCGCTTCCTTTCTTTTCTGGCGGAGGACGTCTGCACGTCTTGTTGCGCTCAGGCGTTTCTGACCTGGGGTGAGTTGCATGAGCGCCACATACTCTGGGTTGAGCCGGGTATGGACTATCCCTACCGAGTACTTGTCTATGATTTCTTTTTCCACGTAGCGGTCCAATTCGTTGAAGTAGATGTTGCATAGTAGTGGGGAGAGTACAACACCATGGGGCACACCGGTGTCCGAGTCTACAAACCCATTGATAGCGGCTATGCGGAACTTGAGCATCCGTCCTATAAGGTCGAGCAAACGCCGGTCCTTAATCTTTGCCTGGATTATGCTGAGCAGTCGGTCCCGGTTTATGCGGTCAAATGCATTTTCTATATCGCATTTTATATACCAGGGAATCGATTGCCACCGTTGCTTGATAACCTTCAGCGCAGTATGGCAGCTGCGGTCAGGTCGGAAGCCATGGGAGTGGGTAGAAAAGTAGTCCTCCTTCCTTTCGTATATTTCTTCCAGCACGAGTTGCACTGCTTTTTGTACGATTTTATCTCGTGGGTTGACAATTGTAAGGGGTCTAGTCTGCCCCGGGTTTTGGGCTTGAGGTATTTCCACCCGGCGCGCTACTTCAAATTCGTAAGTCCCCTTTCGGAGTTTTTCTGCAGCTTCGTTGAACCAGCTGGAGGATATTCCCTCTAATGTTTCTTTGCTAGTAGCTGGGGTGAGGTTACCTGCGCGGTTACTTATACGCGAGTATGCCAGTTTTAGGAATGCTGGGTTGCTCAGAAACTTTTCGGTTATATTGATGTACATGCCGTCTTCTGCTCTGGTAATATCTGACAGTTTGGGAGGTTGTTCGCTACTCCAGACGCTCGAAGGTACTGATGCCGGGGGCGAACCTGTCCCTCCTTCTGTACAGGTTTCATCAAGCTTGACCGCGTACCCCACATGCTCCACTATAGACTTATCTTCCAGAGCCAAGGTCCCGGAGTACTCTGGCGACTCTTGGTTGTTGGTGCTATATTGGCGCATAGTGTGGGCCCTAGGTCTCTCCACCCAGTGACCACCTCGTAGGAATGTGGTCACCAGGCTTGCGGGGATAGATCCGAATCGGCGTGCGGACTGACTGGTGGGGTCCTGCTTATGCTCGCATACACATACTACGTCGGCGGAGCCGCACTTGAAAGAAGCATATACGTTGTATACACATACTACGTCGGCGGAGCCGCGCCATGTCTTTTTACAAAGCACGTCCTTCCTTCGGAAGCAGAGCTTACCCAAAGACGGGTGTCCTTGGGAAAACGCAGGTTCCAGTGGCTTGGCGCCCTCGCACCAAGTTTCAGTCCACGTGAGTTGGGGGTTCCCCCAGGCTTCCAGACCAAGAACCTTAGTCTGTACTGGTTGGTGTAGGCTGTTAACCTTGCTTGAGGACGGGGAATCAGTTTTCAATCGGCGAAAAAATTTACTGGCATCCGTCCGTAAGTCACTCCAGTATGATTGGTGCGGGCCTTGCCACCAAACCCTTGTATTAAAAGGTCCACCTTTGTAGGGTTCGTTATACTGAACCGCCAACTCTCTAGTGACCATAGCGCTTCGATGTGTGGACCCTTTAGCTAATCCGTCACATCCTATGTCCACATTCTCTATAGATTCCTTAAGAGACCGATCGCGATCCTCCTCCGCGCACTCACCAAATACTAAATCACAGGTCCCTATATTGGCAACAACATCCGCTAACATATGACCTTTCGACATAAAGTCTAATCCTTGCAAATGTAAAAAACCCGGAGCTTTGATTTTACAACGATATGGCGTTGTTGTTTTAGATTGACTGCCACGATACCGACGACTGCCCATTGTGTTGACACCTTCAATCTTGATAGATGGGCTATCCGATCTGGCGATCGAAGATGGACTCGTAGGGGCCGCTGAATGAGTATCACTCCCAGAAGTGGCCTTCCTTCTTGCCCACTCGCCTGAACGTATCGTAGACTCGGTATTGTGTTTCCAGGTCCGACTCAACGCGTCCCAGTTAGACAACGTATTTGCATACGTAGTCTGTGTAGTTGCATCTAACGTCAACTCCTGTGCTGCTGGATCCAAGTTAGGCGCCGCTTGCGGTGGTATACCTTGGTTACTAGAGCATAAAAATATACCAAACTCACCTTTAGGCGCCTCTACAGCTTTATATGTTAACCCCTCGTTCAATGCCAAACCTTGACTGTAATACTTAAAATGATTTATCAACGCTTCCATTTTGGTTTTTAATTGACCCCGTGTAGGCGGAGTAAACTTTTGATCTTTAGCCATTGAGCCTCCTCTCTGTATGAATTCGCTCGCATCCGTTACTCCCTCCTCCCGTTGGTGGTACTCTACACTGTATACTTCCTCTGGCCTTTGTCGGGGTGTGCCCTTGGCTTCGAAGAACGCGCTCTCTCTGCAAGACGTTCGTCCTCCCGAAGGAATGGCGTCTTTCTGCACACTGCGGGGAGATGTGTAATCTTGAGTGTTTACCTCCTTCCCTCTTATACTACGTATTTGCTTACGTAGTATGTGTTCCCCCCCGCCTATGGGGTGCCGCAGCTCTCGCGCTCCTGCTACACTCCCGCCTTCCTTTCCAAATGGCATAGAGGTAAGCCCTTGGCTTGGCGCGCGTTCATAACCCTGCAGTTGTGGTTGTACCGCGTCCAGGGCCAATACGTCCAAACATTGTTCCATTATACGTAAAGATTGTCGCATCTCTTCTAACCTAATTCTATAACGCCCATAACAATCACCCGTTTTGCCCACTGCAATGGCAAAGTGCAATGAACTATAGGCACCATAACTTTGTGTTTTTCGCAAATCCCAAGGAATACCTGAGCCTCGCACCATTACCCCACTAAACCCCCAATCCAGTGCTTCCGCTTTGGTAACCATTCCTATACCTTCTACACGGGAACGCCATATGCGGTTTCCAGTAAGCACTTGCTCCAATTCGTCGATACGCGATGCAAACTGTACAGCAAAATCATAAATATCATCTAACAATCCTCTGTACACACCCAACCGCCTTGCTTTGACTGGGTGGGTTTGCACGGCACCCCTAACCCCTGTGGGGGTGTAATTGATCTCCGAACTGGCAAGTGAAGATCCATTATTCAAAACCCCACCGGGAGCCTCGGTTGGCTCACCCCCAACTGGGGTGCGAGCACCCTCCCCAAATGATAATAGCTCGCTAGGCACGGCAAAAGACATGTCAGATACTCGCTGGGCTGGGTCAACAACTGCACTGTTGTCTTTCGTACTAACATAAAATCCTCCCGGCAAATCGCGAGCCACCCCACCAGGACGTATGTACGCGGCATGCAATCTTGCTCCAGATACCTGCTCATAAAACATTAACAGTTTTTCCCGTTCTTCAAACGCCCATAAGAATGGTGTAAGTGCACCCAAATCAAGAGCATGCGTTGTAATTGCAAGCAAATGATTCATAATACGGGTAATTTCGTCAAACAACACACGAATGTATTGTGCACGCTTTGGTATTGTTTGGTTCCACAAGCTTTCCACGGCTAAACAATAACCATGCTCCTGACACATCATAGATACATAATCTAATCGGTCTAAATAAGGTAAGCACTGCAGATAAGTTTTATGCTCCATTAACTTTTCAGTACCCCTATGCAATAATCCAATATGCGGATCTGCTTTTACTACATATTCCCCATCTAACTCAAGCAAAAGCCTCAACACTCCGTGCGCTGCCGGATGCTGAGGTCCAAAATTTATTATCATGGTCTTTTTTTGGGTCATAGCCCTATCTCGATACAGTTGACTCCAACGGACGCACTCGCTTCCCGTAGTACGTGCGTCCTCCCTAAGGAAGGTAAAAAGCTAAACTTGTTCCTTCGGGAAGCTCTCTTCCTTCGGAAATCCGCCATAGCTACACATACTACGTCGGCGGTGCCGCACTTGAAAGAAGCAAATACGTTGTCTAACCTTAGGTTACCCCTCACGCTCCGATCGGAGTAAGGTTACGCGTATCCTTCCTCCGTCCCCCTCCGACCCCCGAAGGACGTACTTCTTGAAGAGGGTCGGAGCGGTACGGTTAACCTCTGATTACCTTTGGCGTCTATCAGATAGCACGCAGTAATTGAACTACATAAAGCACCCAGATGTTATGCGGTTATTTAGCTACGCAACTAACGGCAGTCCTTCGGTAAAGAAAGACATTGCACCTCCCTGTCTTTTTTGCGTTGATGGTGATCAAAGCTCACCATCACCGACGATGAGTTTCACCACAATTTACCACCGATTATACAACGTATTTGCTTCTTTCAAGTACGGCTCCGCCGACGTAGTATGTGTAGTCGCATGTGATAACAACACAGTACAATACCAGCACTACGCTCGAGTTTGTAGCTGAAAGCCGGACGTTACCCGCTTTATGCGAATAACAAGCTTCTTTCAGAAAGCACTGCGTTCGTACGGGCTTCGAAGACGTTCGTCCGTTGGAGATATTCCAAAGTACGACGTCTACTCGGCGTGCTGATATTCACCCAATACCACCATAATCAACGATGATGGACATACCCGGTGCTTCGCCTCCGTGTACGTTAGCACGCTGAAAACGTACGTCTATAGTATGGTCCCCAAAGCCGACCCTCGTACATTGACCCATAAATACAACCTACGCCTGATGTGGCGCTCGCACAGGTAACTCTGTAAACACTTCCCCACTTGGTCATATGCGAGTGGTTACCGTCATATACGCCAAAGTCAACGATGCAGTCATTGACTGCGCAAAAGGTGGCAGTCATTTGTGTAGTTACTTGCATACCTTAACAAAGAGAACTAACTTCAACGCACGCACTCTCTTTCTGAACTTGTTTCTGAACGTCCTTCGGGAAGCTTCACCTCTGGCGGCTTTCCGAAGGAAGCGAACTTGTTTTGAAAAAAGCGCGTCCTCCCGAAGGAAGGGCGTCCTCCCGAAGGAAGGGCGTCCTTCGGGAAGCTTCACCTCTGGCGGCTTCCTTCGGGAAGCTTCACCTCTGGCGCTTCCCGAAGGTAGGGAACAAGTTCGGTTTCCTTCGGAAATACGCAACTGCCAAGGACTACCTCCGTTCCTATTCAAGACGTACGTTCCCCGCTTCCCGAAGGAAGCGAAGGACGCCCTTCCCGAAGGAAGCGAACTTCTTTCAGAAAGCTCAAGAGGACGCCCTTCCCGAAGGAAGGGAAGAAGCCCGAAGAAAGCGCATCAATGAAGGTTATCCAAGATCACCATTCAAGAGTTCATCATAAGTTAGCTCGCCCTCCTAGCTGCTTCCCGAAGGAAGGGAGCACTGCGTGCGTACCAGAGGTGGGGGAGTGGCAAAGCCAATCCCCACCACAGATTACCCTTCCCTCTTCGTCCCTCTCCGCCCCCCTCCGACCTTCGGGGGACGGAGTGCGCAGCAGCTAGGTGTAAGGTTACGCGTGGATGGTGAACAAAGATCACCATCAAGGCGCCCAGTGGTAAGCTTCACCTCTGGTGAAAAAAAGACATGGCGAGCTCGCACTCCCGTCGGGAGCCCGTAGGGAGCCCGTAGGGAGCCCGTAGGGAGCCCGTAGGGGGTGGTATTCCTCGAATTTGACAGAGGCTGCGCCTTCGAAGAATGTGTACACAGACTGCGTAGGTCACCATCATCTTCGATGCTGTCAAATAGGATCAAGTGTAAGCTCTGCGTCGCGATCGTAAATACGGTGTATGCCACTTGATCGTAGCTTGCCATCACCAGCAACTACGCTCTGCTTTCCAAAGCACCGCGCAGCGTAAGTTCAATGCGTGCTCTCTTTCCGAAGGAAGCGCCAGAGGTTCCCGAAGGAAGCAACTTTTTTCTGAACGTCCTTCGGGAAGCTTCACCTCTGGCGGCTTCCTCCCGAAGGAAGGGCGTCCTTCGGCTTCCTCCCGAAGGAAGGGCGTCCTTCGCTTCCTTCGGAAAGCGCCAGAGGTGAAACTTGTTTCATCAAGCCCGCCAGAGGTGAAGCTTCTTCCCTTACTTTGGGAGGACGCACGTCCCCCAGCGCGTCCTTCTTCTTTCTGAACTTCTTACAAAAAGCTACACCTCTGGCGGCTTTCCGAAGGAAGCGAACTTGTTCCCTTCCTTCGGGAGGACGCACGTCCTTCGGGAAGCTTCACCTCTGGCGGCTTCCTTCGGAAAGACGCGCGTATCTTCTGGTAACTTATGGGTGCTTTCTGTAAGAATGCCGTGTTTCCGAAGGAAGAGAGTGCGTCCTCCCGAAGGAAGGGAGTCAAACCGCGCTCAGCCATACGGAGTTTGGCTACGCTTCTCCATTGGAAAGCACCCGATCTAGGAAGCCTTAGGGGACCATCCAAGCGACGGAGGTAGGCTAGGCGTAACCTCATTGTATAGCACCGGCATCATACGCGACGCAGATCGTCATCTTGGCTCAGCACGGCTGCGGCCTGCCGTAGGACGCCCAAGGACGCTATAAACTGCCCAAGGACGGACATGCTCGGAACGACGTACGTCCTTGGGAAAGGAAGGCACGCCTCCCTCCGGATTGACCTTCATCGGATATGATGGGTGATGGTGATCAAAGATCACCATCAACAAAAAAAAGACATAACGTAGCTATGACTGTCTGTCCCGAAGGCCGAACGTTCGTAGCGGAGCTACAGAGAGCGGGGCATTCGTAAAGCACGCCATAGGTTAACCCGAGCATCATCTTCGATGCTGGTACGAGCAAAATGAACGGATACACACCAGCATACGCTCATGCTTCACAAAGGAAAGAGTATGGGAGGTTACCCCCGCAGGGTCGGTGAAACTAAGCTCTGCTTCGCGCCAGAGGTGAAGCTACGCGAGCGTAACCACGAAGTGATGGGGTGTACTAAGCATCCTAAAACGAGGCCGTTGCTCAGGCGTTATGAAAAACGGCGTAGCCTTTGGTTACCTCTGTGTGCGTGCACTACTTGCGTAACCGCAGTGAACGAAGTGAACTTAGTTCAGAAAAAAGGCTTTGACTCTAGGTGCGCAAAGAAAAGAGGCGTATCTTAGAAACCAGGCCCCTTTACATTTGGGTTAAGTGAAACATGACCCCACAGCGAAACCTAAGGCGTAAGGTACTAAGCACTTGACTTGAAGCTCAGCTGAAAGCGTAATCAGATCCTTGTATCGCTTTTGATTTTTTCTTTCGTTAATACAGCGTATTTGACATCCAGTAAGCTCTGATTCGCTTCGCTATGCGGAGCATAAACTGGATGTGTAGTTCACTTTATGCGTGCTTTCTGAAAGAAGGCCGTCTTTCCGAAGGAAAAGCGTGCTGGTGCTCCGCACCTTAGGCTTCTTGATCTTAGGCTGCGCGATCCTTTGGAAAGCAGACCGTCGATCTGCTTTCCAAAGGAGGGCGATCAATAAACCCAGAGGTTTCTGAAAGACGCTCTTCCTTCGGAAAGACGCTCGCTCCCCAAAAGGTAAGCGCTCGCACTCCCGTAGGTAGCCCGTAGGGGGTGGTATTCCTCGAAGTTGCCAGCGGCTGCGCCTTCGAAGATTGTGTAAACATACTGCGTAGGTCACCATCATCTTCGATGATGTACAATAACAATACGCTGTATGACACTTGATCTACGATTGCCATCACCATCATCTACGATATGCTATCCAAAGTACCGCGCAGCATAAGGTATATGCGTGCTCTCTTTCCGAAGGAAGCGCCAGAGGTGAAGCTTCTTCCCTTCCTTCGGAAAGCTTCACCTCTGGCGGCTTCCTCGCTGCTGCGCACTCCGTTCAAAACGTACGTTACCCGCATTCCGAAGGAAGGGAAGAAGCTTCACCTCTGGCGGGGGACGCGCTTCCCGAAGGAAGGGAAAAAGCTCGGGGGAAGGCCGTCCTTCTTCTTTCTTAAAGAAGCTTCACCTCTGGCGGCTTTCCGAAGGAAGCGCCAGAGGTTCAACTTGTAACTTCGGCGTCCTTAGGGAAGCTTCACCTCTGGCAGCGTCCTTCGGAAAGACGCGCGTATCCTCTGGTAACCTATGGATGCTTGATGAAAGAAGGCCGTATTTCCGAAGGAAGCACCAGTGGTGAAGCTTCTTCCCTTCCTTCGGAAAGAGAGTGCGTCCGTTGGAGTCTACCCTCTCTCTCTTTCCGAAGGAAGCGTACTTGTTTTGAAAAAAGCACGTCCTTCGGAAAGCTGGGGAAGACGGAGTAAGAATACGCCGTCTTGAAGAAAGCACCCAGTGACGTGCACGTCCGCGCTTCCTTCGGGGCACGGACGTAATTGAACTTAGTGAACTACGAGTTTACTCTGGTAACCTCTGGTGTCCTATGGATGCTTTCTAAAAGAAGGCAGTCTTTCCGAAGGAAGAGCGTGCTGGTGCTACGCACCTTATGCACCTTGCAAGACGGACTTGTTTCAGAAAGGATTCGCGCGTCTTTCCGAAGGAAGCCGCGCTTCCCGAAGGAAGGGAATAAGTTCGCTTCCTTCGGAAAGCTTCACCTCTGGCGGCTTCCTTCGGAAAGACGCCATTGGAGACCCATCCATCTCCGCCCCCCGCAGCCTTCGGGCTTCTTCCCTTCCTTCGGGAAAGGCGACCTTCGCTTCCTTCGGAAAGCGGGTAACGGTGTACGGTTACGCGTGATGGCAATCTAGGAGTGCCACCATCAAATGAATTGACCCTCTGCGTAAATGAGGGTGATGCTTATCTTTGATCACCATCCACGCGCACGTGAACGTCTGCACTCTTCATGGTGATCGAAGATCACCATCAAGTAGCACACGCGCTCTCTTTCCGCCAGAGGTGAAGCTTTCCGAAGGACGCGAAAGAAGTACAGAAAGCGCCAGAGGTTCCCGAAGGAAGCAACTTTTTTCTGAACGTCCTTCGGGAAGCTTCACCTCTGGCGGCTTTCCGAAGGAAGCGAACGTCCTTCGGGAAGCTTCACCTCTGGCGGCTTTCCGAAGGAAGCGAACTTGTTTCCGTCCTTCGGCTTCCTCCCGAAGGAAGGGCGTCCTTCGCTTCCTTCGGGAAGCTTCACCTCTGGCGGGGTGGCGCATCCTTCGGAAAGGTTCACCTCTGGCGGGGTGGCGGCTTTCCGAAGGAAGCCGAAGGAAGCGAACTTGTTTTGAAAAAAGCGCGTCCTTCGGCTTTCTGAACTTGTTTCCGTCCTTCGGCTTCCTCCCGAAGGAAGGGCGTCCTTCGCTTCCTTCGGGAAGCTTCACCTCTGGCGGGGTGGCGGCTTTCCGAAGGACGCCGAAGGACGCCCTTCCTTCGGGAGGAAGCAAACTTGTTTTGAAAAAAGCACGTCCTTCGGCTTCCTCCCGAAGGAAGGGCGTCCTTCGCTTCCTCCCGAAGGAAGGGCGTCCTTCGCTTCCTTCGGGAAGCTTCACCTCTGGCGGGGTGGCGGCTTTCCGAAGGAAGCGAACTTGTTTCGCTTCCTTCGGCTTCCTTCGGAAAGCTTCACCTCTGGCGCTTCCTTCGGAAAGCTTCACCTCTGGCGGCTTTCTGTAACAAGCTGAACTTGTTTCTGAACGTCCTTCGGAAAGCTTCACCTCTGGCGGCTTTCCGAAGGAAGCGAACGTCCTTCGGGAAGCTTCACCTCTGGCGGCTTTCTGAAAGAAGCTCGCTTCCTTCGGAAAGCTTCACCTCTGGCGGCTTTCCGAAGGAAGGGAAGAAGCTTCACCTCTGGCGGCTTTCTGAAAGAAGCTCGGGAAGACGGACTTGTTTCAGAAAGGAGGACACCGGTCCCCTCCGTCCTTCGGGTGGACTGCGGGGGTCGGCTTACCTCTAAGGATGCGCTTCCTTCGAATAACGGAGGTATTCCATGGCAGTTGCGTGGTGCAAAAAGCACGCAGTGACACCAATGGACGCACTCTTTTCCTTAGGGAGGACGCAACTGCTAAGGCATACCTGCGTTATTCGAAGGAAGCGCATTCATGATGGTGATCCAAGATCACCATTCAAGAGGTTACCAGAGGTTCCCCTTCCCTCTGAAAGACGTCCGTCCCCCGCTTTCCGCCAGAGGTGAAGCTTCCCGAAGGAAGCGAAGGACGCCCTTCCTTCGGGAGGAAGCCGAAGGACGCCCTTCCTTCGGGAGGAAGCCGCCAGAGGTTAAGCTTCCCGAAGGACGTTCAGAAAAAAGTTGCTTCCTTCGGGAACCTCTGGCGCTTCCTTCGGAAAGCCGCCACCCCGCCAGAGGTGAAGCTTTCCGAAGGAAGCCGAAGGAAGCCGAAGGAAGCGAAACAAGTTCAGAAAGCCGAAGGAATCGCCAGAGGTGAAGCATCTTCCCTTCCTTCGGGAGGACGCACGTCCTCCTGAGCTTCTTTCAGAAAGGGCGTCCTTCGCTTCCTTCGCTTCCTTCGGAAAGCGCTAGAGGTGAAGCTTCCCGAAGGAAGCGAAACAAGTTCAGAAAGCGAAGGAAGCGAGCTTCCCGAAGGAAGCGAAACAAGTTCAGAAAGCGAAGGACGCCCTTCCCGAAGGAAACAAAGAAGCTCGGGGAACGGAGGAAGGTTACGCGTGATGGCAATCGAGGATTGCCATCATCATCATCACCAACATATACCAACAGCTACGAGGATGGTCAGCACCCATAGGATACCAGAGGTTAGCTCGCCATCCTAGCTGCTACCCGCTTTCTGTACTTCTTTCAGAAAGCGGGGGAATGCACTCCTTTCGACGAAGGAAGGGAGAGCTCGCCTTCTTCCCGAAGCAAGGGAGCACTGCGTGCGTACCTGAGGATACGCCGTCTTGAATAAAGCACGCTATGACTCCAACGGACGCACACTCTACCTTAGGCTTCCTTCGGGAACAAGCAACAGACCTGGAATACCTCCGTCCCACGCGGGCTTGATGTAACACGTTCGCTTCCTCCCGAAGGAAGGGCGTCCTCCTGAGCTTATTTCAGAAAGGGCGTCCTCCCGCCAGAGGTGAAGCTTTCCGAAGGAAGCCGAAGGAAGCCGAAGGAAGCCGAAGGAAGCCGAAGGAAGCCGAAGGAAGCCGAAGGAAGCCGAAGGAAGCCCAGCTTCTTTCAGAAAGCCGCCAGAGGTGAAGCTTCCCGAAGGACGTTCGCTTCCTTCGGAAAGCCGCCAGAGGTGAAGCTTCTTTCAGAAAGCCGAAGCACGCGATTTTTTCAAAACAAGTTCGCTTCCCGAAGGAAGGGAAGAAGCTTCACCTCTGGCGGTAAGGGCGTCCTTCGCTTTATGAACTTGTTTCGCTTCCTTCGGAAAGCGGGGAACCGAGTAAGGTTACGCGTGAAGGCAATCGAGGATTGCCATCATCAAGTGAGCTGCCGTCCAATGCAGAGATAGGGTAATATTCGAGTAACGAAAAAAAGACATAGCGTAGAGATGTCTTTCTGTGCCGAAGGAATGACTCCGAAGGAAGCGCGTGCACACAGTGAAAAGCAACCCCTACACACCCGCAGGGGGTGTGTACGGGGGTGGAGGAGCGACTATCAAAGAGAAATACATCAAAGAATCCAACGATTTTTTTTCTCTTAGCGAGAAGGTGGCCGCTTAAACTGTTGACTGTTGTAAGGTAGTTTAGGAGTTAACGTTACTTGATCTGATACCAACAGTGACATATACACAGAAGTTCGTCCGTCTTTCGACCCACGACCACGCCTCGTATTGACCATCAAAGTAGATGAGGGTGATGGCAATCTACCATTGCCAGCAACGTTCACGTTGTGATCCGTAACTGAACTAAACGAAGTATCGACGAACGGAATACCACCTATAACTCGAGCATCAACAGAAGACACAGTTCCAGTCTGTTCACGATCGGTCGACCACGTATCACGGATTTCTCTACCTAATCGTTGCAATTTAGTCGTAGACCGCAGTATCCGAAGCAGTTGTGAGGACAATAGCGACATATTTGGGGCATGTCCTCCTTGATAAATAATACGCACATAGCTGCGGCTTGCGTACGTACCATGTGTTCGATTGGACTCCAACGCGGTTGTAATTCTGCTCCGATCTGCGGCTTTATCCGACGCTCGCTTCTTCGAAGCACGCGAAGCTTTCGGTAATTGACCTGAGATTGTTGCACTTGTTGAGCTGCGAACAGTTGAAAGCGACTGCACCCGATATGTCGCGCGGCGCTCATTAAATGCAAGGCGTAATATATGTTTAAGTTGACTGTAATCAGGTAGAATAGCGTGAGCTACGTCTATCATATACGCACACACGATCTTGGAGCGTACGTCAAGCCGATCTCGATCTCCCGAGCGCAGGTCACGACCACCTGTATACAACGTATTTGCAGACGTAGTATGTGTAGTCTCAAAAAAATTATGTACACTTTCACTCCCAGAGGTGTCAGCGAATCGAAGCAGCCGAGCTTTGCACTGGGCGGTTGCTGCGATCGCGTTTCGACTATAATGTGCCAATTCCCGGGCGTGCCCCCTGTATTCTGTAGACTGTCCCTCGGTTTCTGATTGTGAAGTTGAACTCTGACTAAGATCGTTGGGTGTAGTACACCTATCCGAAGGGCTGCTTGTGTGTATTGCAGTAGCAGAAAACCCCAAAACTGAACCATCAACACCACCAAGCATCAGAGGAGTTGAATTACGCAATGCAGGCGTATACAAGAGATGCGCAGAGTGACCAGGATCGTTTAAACCATCCGAGCTGAGCGAATTTGGTACACAAAGGCTAACCGTGCTTGAAGTTGGAAGCATATGATCTAAAGCAGAATTAACGTGTAGATTGTGCAATTGGAAAACGCTTGATTGGGCAGGTGTTGCCCGGTCAGGCACCCGAAACCTTTGGCTAGGTGTGAGCACACCACGTGCATCTGAAACAACGCGTTGCGCTAGCCAAGACATAACCCAAGGTTGTGAATGTTGACGACTTTTTTTGCGACGGCCAAACGAACAACCCGCACTTGATTTAAGTATTAAGCGACCCAGACCATTGTGTACTGAAAAAAACACATTTTTGTTTGGTTTTTTTCTAATTACAAATAACATGACTTGTGGAAAATAACGGCGCCAAGCAGCTAACCATAATTTGGCTGCATATAAGGGTTGAATTTGTCCTGTGGGTCTTCGAAAACAACCCAAATGTTTTAACGAATTACTTCCAGTAATGGCCTGAACTGCATTCATACTAACAGGGTTATACCACGTATTTGCTTCTTTCAAGTGCGGCTCCGCCGACGTAGTATGTGTAGTGCACCCAAATATATGACTCATAAAAGGCAAACGTCGACGCGTGCGTTCTAGTACTAGACTGATAGCCGAACAACTTTGCGCTGAGCTGCCTGCCTCACCAACCTTTGATTGTCCTGTTGCACTTGAACCAAACCTAACCGCATTTGGGACCACATTACACATACTTGGAAGGCGCAGCCGCTGGCCACTTGTTTCCGAAGGTCGGACGTTCACGTCGTGAACGTAAGTGAACTTGGTATGGGGAGTACACTCCGGCCGTTCTGTAGTACCCCGACGGCCTGAGTACACATCCAGTTTACTGGATGTCAAATACGCAGTATCGGGGTGTGCACCCTCGTTGGGGGCACTCACCGGAATTGAACTCAATAACTGCACTACACCGCAGCCTTCCTTTGTCGAGGACTGCACTTGGCTTCGAAGAACGCGCGCGCTCGGAAACAGGTCCGTCCTAAGGCAACGCTGTGGGTGGGTGTGTAGGTGGTCAGACTCTAGCGCAGGTTCACCTACTATATTGCCAACCAAATTACGGGACCTAACGTTATCCAACGTTTTGCGTCTAGCTGCGAGCTCCGGAGCATATACTGTTCTTGCCAGGTGCCGCGTCCCGTACGAAATTTGTGTGCTGTCCAACCTGGAGATCACAGATCGACTTGTCCGCTCGGTTAGATTCGCATCCGCTGCGCATGTGGTACTGTGTTGCCCTTGAGGTATTTGTTGTTCTGCATCACCAATATAACCCGTAACCCCATCCAAACTTAAATATTCCACCCCAGCGCTTGTACTGAGTGCACCCGTAGAACCGGTAGTATATCGGCCGAATATCATAAACAAGTTCACCGCGACCCAGGTAAAATAATTGACCGGCGCTATGGGCGCTACAACCCTGCAGTTATTCGTAAGAGTGTGCACCTCTGATGGGGATGCTGAGGCTATTAACTCGGAGGTGGCTATACGCAAGACGTCCGATCGGCTATTCCCTATTACAAAAGGATCCTGTGGTGCCTCGAAACTCGAATTTAGCTCCTGCTGCTGGTGCTGACAGCCATTAGGTTGCTGCGCGTCCCTTGGCTTACATTGGGTTACGCCGACCTTAGTAGGCAGATCGGAAGCAACACTGAACTGTGCAAAGCCCGCGGTTACCAAAATGGGAAGGGTGCACCCACTGCTGGGGCGCGAAATCAATGAGTACCTTGCCTGGTCCTGTACCAACTGCCTTCGTAAACCCGTCATGGCGGATGAAGATAGCTTACGTCTTTTAACAGCACGCACTAGTCTATCGTCCAAGGCAACCGAACATGAGCTCGTGTCCCTTCCTGCGGCTGTATCTTGACGCCAACACTGGGGTGCGCCGGTGATACGAACGTCTTGAATGGTTGAACCGAGCAACAAGCTGGCATGGCGAGGATCACAAGCGTCCACAGTGTCGACACCATAAGTTACTGCACTGTTGTTACGGTGTAAGGTACGCGTTACTAGAGGCGCGTCTCCATATGTAACTGAACCACTCAACAACACTAAATTCCACAACTGCAATCTCAATAACGCCGAAAACAGAACCGTTAATCCAACATTCATTGCTCTAGGCTCGCCATATCTAATATCGACTTGCGAAGAAGGCTCCTCCAATTCACCCCCAAGGCGGTCTGAGTGCAGGGCACACCCTTCCTCCGAACTTGGGGTTACTTGGGAAAGACGGGGGTGTAGCTGTCCGTCCTTTGAACTTGTTTCACAAAGCGCGTCCTTTGGAAAAGAAGGCCGTCCTTGTCCATAGGAGAGCGCTGCTGCCCGTTCACCTAAGGTGTACGTTGAAGCTGAGACTTGAGGTTTTGTATAAACTAGGGGGCTGCCCACCAACGAGCCTGGTGATGCACACGTTCTTTGGACCGCACTACACAATATTCGATTGTCGTCCTGCGGGAATCGATAATTACACAGCGTAGTTGACATCCAGTTAACTGGATGTGTAATTTGATCCTCATACATCCGACCTCCCGTATGCAACAAGGCTAAACCCAAAAAAGCCGTAAGTTGTACTCGAACAACTAAATGCCAGCGTTGGTCACCATTCAGCTGCGCTGATTGCGCAGCCGCGGCACGAGGGGTCAATACTGTCCCTTCTGCACTCTCACCTGGCGTAGCGTGCCACTTGTCTACTTTTTGGGGAGCCGCCCCCAAATTTATGCCCATATTTGGCTGGATTGCTTTAGCCTCTACAGTAACCTTCCTCCTGGGATTCCCCATCCGGGTATTGGGCCCGACCTTAGCTCGCACTCCGCGCTCGCACGCTCTTGCCTGCGTAGTTTGGTTTGTTGGCGTCGACAATCCACTTACACTCGTGGAGAATCCACGCGCCCAACGTACGCCCCCTGTCCTGTATGAGTGCCGTTCTGCCACGAACGTTCTAGTACGGTCAAGCTGTACAGGTAGCTCCGTTCTATCGAACCGCGCCCTTGCGTTAGTGTGAACCAACCCAGCCCAACCTGTGGAGGAAGAGCACGGGTATGGTTGGCTCGACGAACCACCCAACCTAAGATTACGGACCCATCCTACACTCTCTCCCAACGGCCTGGCGTAAGCACCCCTTTTGGGAGTGCCGCAACCATAAGGCCTAGAACAAAACCTACATACCCACACCGCAATATACCTATACAACGTATTTGCTTCTTTCAAGTGCGGCTCCGCCGACGGAGTATGTGTACACAGGGTGGGGGCTGCATCGCTTACCAAAGCACGGCAAGTACTCACCCGTTTGCTTTTGACCTTCCGAGTAGATGAGGGTATAACTTTAAAGAGTGATATTGTATCACCATCAACGTGAACTTGGTGCAACGTAAGTGAACGACATAAAAATTCAAAAACAGAATACAACCTAGACAGCTGTCGCTCCAAATAACTTGGCAGGTTTCGCTTCGAGTCTGCGACCGTCCATTCGTCATCACGATACGCCTTACGGTCATTAAGCCTAGCGGTTATGATCCTGTGGGTACCAAAATAAAAACATGGCCCTACGGTCGCCCTGCATAACCGCAGATAGAAACCTAGATAAGTTTGAGTAATGCTACTGTCTTTGCTATGCGCCCCCCGTGCACGGCCAGGGGCAACTGACGCGAGTCTATCAAATACTTCCGTTACTTCCGTACGCATAAATCGACTAGCCGACCGAGGGCTTGTTTCATAAAACAGTAGGGAGCTCTGTACACCCATCCGATGCTCGTTAGGGTAGGCGCATCCCGCCGAAAGAGCACAGTTGTGTCCAGAGTTGATGACTGCATCCTTTGCTCCATCTGTGGCCCGCAAACATCGAACCTCTTGATAGAACTCCTTATGGACCTGCATACACATACTACGTATGCAAATACGTTGTATAGATCTACAACCTCTGAACCTCGCCAATGTGCGTTCGTGCTCCCTAAACGATCGAGCTACGCCGAAAAGCAGTTGCCACAGACGTCGGACCAAAGCACCATTCCAATTTTGGAACACGCAGCAGACTTGACGTGCAACGATGAGCTCCGCGAATTTGAGATTAAAAACACATTTTAAATCACACCTGTCTGATGCAAATAATTGATTGGCCTTTAGGCACGCCTTTCTCACAAGGAAAAACGAGTGTGTGTTATTCATGAATAAACTTGCAGTCTGGCTCTGTCTACACCTTTAGCTACACTGACGGTCCATATACTCCGCATAGCGAAGCGAAGCAGAGCTTAACATCAACCCACCCCACCCCACCCACTGGTTACGCTACGCTGTGAGCCAACACTTTTTTTTCACCAAGTAAGAGCCAGCCCTCACTTTGTGGCGCGTCATTCGCTACTATAACCTGGAGGTTACGGTATGTACACGCACCTGGATTAGCCAGGTGCGTCTTTTGCATCACTTAGTACAAACCACTACATACGCACACAGTTCGTACTCCACCGCGAACATGATGATTACACACCCAACAGTGTGTTGCAACCACGTAGGTGTACTCTAGGTAAAAAACCACAAGCTGCACACAACAGCATAACCTTTGGTACACATCCAGTTTCTGCTCCGCATACACATACTACGTCGGCGGAGCCGCACTTGAAAGAAGCAAATACGTTGTATACACATACTACGTCGGTAGAGCCGCACTTGAAAGAAGCAAATACGTTGTATACACATACTACGTCGGCGGAGCCGCACTTGAAAGAAGCAAATACGTTGTATACACATACTACGTCGGCGGAGCCGCACTTGAAAGAAGCAAATACGTTGTATAGCGATGTCTTTTTCCAAAGCACGTCCTTGCTTCGGAAGCATAGCTTACTGGATGTCAAATACGATCAAGTGCTTCCTTCGGGAAGCGCCAGAGGTGAAGCTACACGAGCGTAATTACGCTGTATACACATACTGCGTCGGCGGAGCCGCACCTCTGGCGCGAAGCAGAGCTTAAATTCTTGGACGGGGAAACGGGAATGAACTATCTGCGGTACAGCGCCGCAGGGCTGCTCACTCCTGCCTAGGGCTTGGGGTGCAGCAAAGGGTCCACAGCCTGCGACCATACGGCCGAGGGTATGGAAAGGTCCGCCCGCTCCCGCCGGACGGCGGACCGAGAAGTAACCATATATACCCGACTGAGAGGCGGGGGTATGAGCAAAGGTGTCAGCTATGACGCGACGAGCGGTGCTCTCTGCTCACCCAGCGATAAGTCCTCTGAACCTACCGCCCCGGCAAAGTTCGGACCCAAACGACGGCTAGGAAGTGGGCAGTTCGTGGTCGTGGGTCCGTGCTATTCGCTCCCAGCAAGGGAGACCGACACCTGCCTGCCCAACTCTGATTACCCTGTTCGTTCCGAGTTTCGCGAATGCCCCGGGGTAACCGGACCCCTGGGGCTGTGTAAAAAGGGTGAAACACCCTGCGTTGAAGCGACCTACCAAGGCACGGTTTGGGTCGCATCTTGCAGAAACCCTTACTCCGCCAGGCCCCTCCTCTGCGTTGGGCGCGGAAGGCCACATTCGACCCCCCGGCACTCGTCGACACGCGACGATGCATTCGGGGACCCCTTTATGCTCCGCAAAGCGAAGCAGAGCTTAGCACCAGGGCCCCGTGGCTCCTGGTCGGCCAGAGACCAAGGCCCCTATACAACGTATTTGCATACGTAGTATGTGTACCTACGAGACGAGGATTCAGCCACACACCAGCTGGGCGCGGCACGAGGAAAGAAGATATTATACTCCGACCCGCACCAGCGCCCTCGGACGTGGCGCCTCGTACCACCGGAAAGGGTACCACTACTACACATACTACGTATGCAAATACGTTGTATAAGGCCGCTAAGCTCTGATTCGCGCCAGAGGTGAAGCTACGCGAGCGTAAAGAGGGGGGAACTAAGCCCATAACCCAGACTCCCGAACGAGCCCTTTACGAAGGACTCCAAAAAAGATGGGACCCTAAAACGGCCAAGTTCACATACCTGCTGTCGCAGGCAGCCCATGAGAGTCAACTCTGGACAGCATACGAAAAGACACGCCGAGCCAAAGGAGCCACCACTCCAGGGGGTGACATGCAGACCCAGGATGCCAACCTGACCTCCAAGATCCGGGATCTATCAGAGCAACTCTTGCAGGGAAGGTATGCATTCGGCACTGGCCGACGAGTCATTATCCCTAAACCTGATGGGGGCAAACGCCCCCTCACCATCCTGTCCCCCTAGGAACAAGGTTGTTTGCAACGCTCTACTTGTCGTGATAGAGCCGGTATACAAGGGACTCTACTACCTGAACGTGGAACAGGACCGTCGCACAGAGATTCCTCACCTGCCGGCGTTTCAAAGACTGAGCCACGGATTCCGTCCCCAGCGCTCTTGTCACACGGCCCTGCGGGATGTCAAAACGTGGACCCAGGTATCCTGGTTCATCGATATTGATATAGCCAAGTGCTTTGACGCCCTCAACCAAAAAAGACTTTTGAACCAACTGAGAGAGCGGATCGATGACCAGCCCCTCTTCGACCTGATCAGCAGAATGTTTGCTGCCGAGGTGCTGAACATTTAACTGGGGGGCCCAGACGCGCGGTTTGGGTTCGGGGTCCCTCAGGGTAACCCGTTGAGCCCTCTGCGCTGCAATATCTACTTAGACCGGCTGGACAAATTCCTCCTTGGACTGAAGGACAAGTTCGACGTTGGCGCCCAACTGCAACGCAAGGAGGCAGTAATTCGCGCTGGCTGGGTTCCCAAAGGACTGTTCGCTCCTTTCCAGGACTCGGACCCGGCCAAGTATAAAGAGCTCAGGCGGCAGGAAAAGAACCGACAACTCAAAGCCGTCAAAAAATCACACAAGACCCAAGCTCGCACCCGCGCCCAACACACCGGAGAGGAAGTGTTCCGACGGATGCACATAGTACGCTACGCCCACGACTTCCTCATCGGAGTACGCGGTACGAGGGCCGCCGCCCTCTGGATCATGGATAGCGTAGGCTCGTACCGCAAGAGTGACCTCCACCTAGAATGCAAGCGAGCTCAACTACTGCACTCGAGGTCGGACCGGACCGGATTCCTGGGGTTCACACTAAAATTGCGGCCTTCCTGTGGAGAACCTCGCTCTACATACTCCAAGAGGATCAATTCCCTAAGCTCTGCTTCGCGCCAGAGGTGAAGCTACGCGAGCGTAATCAAGCTGCGCGCCAGGGCCAAGTTCCAACAGCAAAGACTGGACCAAGCGTATCTCCGCGATGCGGAACGTGCGCTCAGCCTCCCACTTTCTAAAACGCTCATTCGCCTGGACTCACATCTGGGCAAGTATCGGCTGAGCAGGAGCGAACTGATACAAGGCTCCAAGAAAGTAAGCTGGCCCCACGTTAAAAGGGCATTGTTGGCATTTGTCGTTCTCTGAAAGAAGGACGTGAACGGAGTGAACTATAGAAGAGTCGGACCACCGTATAGCCCCACCCGTCAATGCTGGTCCCTTTACGGCTGAGGAGGGCGCGAAGACACCTACACGTGGCCCTTGGAGCCACTAACAGGTAACTCCTATGCTGTAATCCGAGCTTCAAATGGAGACCAACCAACTCGGTCGAGTCCTAAACACCATCGGTGAAACCCTATACGATCCCACATTCCCCGAAAACATCATGCAAAGGGCACGGGATTAGCGCCAGGCCCTACGCGAAATGCTGAAACCTGAGCTCCTGGTTATGGAACGCCAGAAGGTAATCCAGGAGGCCCAGACTCCCCAAGCCCAAGCGTACGATCGCGGGCGCACGCCTGGAAGTTCAATCGAAGTGTTGATCGACTTGGACCGCGTGACCAACCGACTGCGCTCCTGGGGCATGATTGGCGAAAAAACGCGCCGTCCCAAACTCGCAGGCCAGTGCCTTCCGTACCACTATGCGTCCATAATCGACTTGTCCGCTGCGAAGGCTCGTGGACTATTGAATTACTACTGCGCAGCCGACAACTTTGGACGACTTGAGTCCATGGTAAACTACCATATGTGCTTTTCGCTTCTACACACCTTGGCAGCTTAGCACAAGAAGAAGGTCCACAAGATCGCCCAAGCCTTCGGGCAGTCCCCTAAGATCTATCATCGTAACAAGGCCGGCACCCTGAAAGTGCTGGCCAGCTTCCCATCCAAAGCTTAGGTCAACCGGTTGTCCGTAAGGTCCCGCTCCGACCTCGATCTCCACCTATGGAGAAACCTGGCCCAGGCGGGCATTGGAAAGCTATTGATCCCCCGCAAGGTCTTCGACGAATTCGCGGTAGCAGGATGCACCAACCCTGATATTCAAGTCCACCACGTCACTCGCCTGCACCGCAAAATTGGCAATTTCATCGTTGAATCAATTTAGCTCTGCTTCGCGCCATAGGTGAAGCTACGCTAGCGTAAAAGCGCAAAAGGTCGAACGCTGCAAGACCCGCGCAGCCTAGCTGCATCTGCGCTGAACCGTAAGCAAATCCCGTTGTTTGTGAAAAGCAAGTTCCACCATCAAGCCGCGCACAACGGGTCGCTCGACATCTCCACCCTGGACAAGCATTACGTGAGCCACGACTCCTTCGTCCTCGGAGGCAGCCGTCTTGCTACGCCCCGCAAGCGTGGATCAAAGAACCCGCGATCCAGCTCCCCACTACTATGCGAAGAGACGGGGATAGACGACTCAAGCCGGATAACGAACTAGATGACCGGGCGTAACCATCTGGGACATGGGCGGTCGTTCTCGTATGGGGAGCCATGTACCACCCCCATGCTGGGGGAGCTGCTTGCACTCTAGGTGCACGAGCAGATCTGAGGGGCTCAACTGAGCAACCTACATTTCTTTGTATGCTTACTTCGGAACGCGCCAGAGGTGAAGCTACGCGAGAGTATATACGCTGTTTTATACAACGTATTTGCTTCTTTCAAGTGCTGCTCCGCCGACGTAGTATGTGTAACCACTGTCAACCTCTGGGATCCTATGGCTGGTTAATTAAGCTCGGCTTCGCGCCAGAGCTGAAGCTACGCGAGCGTAAAGACGCCCAAGTACTCTCTTCGAATAAAGACCCTTGAACACTACTATTTGGTGGACTGAGTCTTGCCCCAGGCGCCCGGTAGGCGAATGGCTTTATGGCCGTCCTTTGTCTACCAACTCGAGGCCCACCTACACTGCACCGCCCCCTCGGGGTTGTCCCCACACCCCCACAGGGTTTATGAACGACGCAACTGCCTTGGACTACCTCCGTTCCCCGCGGGGGACGGAGAGGGTAACGCATCCCTAGAGTTTACCATTCCTTCGAAGAACAGACTGGGTAGCCGCGGCGGACGACTTGAGCTTAAACTAGTCATACGCCCGTCCCTCTCCGTATCTGAAAGAAGGCGGGGAACGGAGGAAAGCTCTGACCCTCCTGGCAAAACACGCCCTCTGACAGACGGATGGTGATAGAAGATCACCATCAACCAATGAGGCAAAAGAGCGCGTATAAGCCAATTGGGCGTTGCGTCGAATGTTCCCCGATGGAAAGCGGGACGCGCCCTAGGTTCCCAAAGTTTGGACTAGTGCGATGTCTCTTTTTCAAATACAACCGGGGGTTACGCTATTTCATTATCCTGTGGGGATGTCGAGGTTAACCGATGTTGGCTCCAGGTGACGTTCACGTCGTGAACTAAACAGGCCGCGAATAGTCTTCCAAAGGAAAGCCTTGTTTCATAACGCACGCTCCTCTTACGCAGTACGGAGTGGCGAGCTGCGACTCTATTAGGGTGATCGAAGCTCACCATCCGTCGTACAGAGAGAGTGCTATCCTACGTACGGTCTTCTTTTCCGAAAGACGGACGTATCCTCATCATCAGCGTAGCTTATGCTCTTCAAAGACGCCCTTCCCGAGAATAACAGAGACTCAGGAAAGCGTCGCAGCGATGGATGTCTTTCCGAGACGCCCTAGCTACGTCGCGTCTTTCCGAAGGAAAAGCGTACCGGTGCTCCGCACCTTAGGCTTGTTGATGGTGATAGAAGATCACCATCAACAATCCCATAGTTTAGCTCGCTCCCCAAAGGATAAGAGCTCGCACTCCCGTAGGGAGCCCGTAGGGAGCCCGTAGGGAGCCCGTAGGGAGGCCGTAGGGAGCCCGTAGGGAGGCCGTAGGGGGTGGATAACGTACGTCCGTGCCTCGAAGGAAACTCACATCTTCCCAAAGGAAGAGAGTGCGTCTGTTGGAGTCTACCCGCTCTCTCTTTCCGAAGGAAGCGCCAGAGGTTCCCGAAGGAAGCAACTTGTTTCTGAACGTCCTTCGGGAAGCTTCACCTCTGGCGCTTCCTTCGGAAAGCTTCACCTCTGGCGGGGTGGCGGCTTTCCGAAGGAAGCGAACTTCTTCCAAAGGACGTGCTTCCTTCGGAAAGCTTCACCTCTGGCGCTTCCTTCGGAAAGACGGACTTGTTTCAGAAAGGATACGCGTAACCTTCCTCCCTTCTTCGAGGGAAATGGTGATCTTCGATCACCATCAGGGAAGCGCTTCCCTCTCAGCCCCCCGCGTCCTTCGGGGGACGCGCATCCTTCGGGGAACGGAGGTATTCCCTGGCAGTTGCGTCTTTCCGAAGGAAGAGAGCACGCAGTGACTCCAACGGACGCACGTCTGCACTCTTGATGGTGATCTAAGCTCACCATCAAGATGCAGCAGCGCTGACGCTGCTGAGAAAACTACGCCATCTTTCAGAATGCGGGTGCTCCGCACCTTATGTTTATTAGTGCTACGCGGTGCTTCTCTTCCAGAGTGCAGGTGCTCCGCACCTTAGGCTGATTCGTGCGACGCGGCGCTACTTATGCTTCTGAAAGAATGCCGTCTTTCCGAAGGAAGAGCGTGCAGGTGCTCCGCACCTTCGGCTTATTCGAACTACGCCGTCTTTCCGAATGAAGAGCGTGTTGGTGTACAAAGGACGCCCTTTCTGAACTTGTTTCGCTTCCTTCGGGAAGCTTCACCTCTGGCGCTTTCCCAAAGAAGCTCGCTTCCCCCGAAGGAAGCGCGTCCCCCGCCAGAGGTAAAGCTTCTTCCCTTCCTTCGGGAAGGGCGTCCTCCTGAGCTTCTTTCCGAAAGGGCGTCCTTCGCTTCCTTCGCTTCCTTCGGAAAGCGGGGAACTTACGTCTTGAAGAGGAACGGAGACTCAGAAAAGCGCAGCAGCTAGGACGCCCTTTCCGAAGGAAGCGAACTTGTTTCGCTTCCTTCGGAAAGCGGGTAGCAGCGACGGACTCGGTCGCGTGGAGAGTGATCAAAGATCACCATCATCTACTATGAGGGTCAGCTCCCATAGACCGCCATCCTTTGGAAAGCAGATCGACGATCTGCTTTCCAAAGGATGGCGATCAAGTAGCACGCAGTAAGTGAAATACGCTAAGCCTCTGGTAACCTATGATAGCCGCAGGTAACCTCTGGGTGCTTTCTTAAAGAAGGCCGTCTTCCCGAAGGAATAGCGTGCCGGTTTACGAAGGGCGCCCTTCCATCGGGAGGACGCCCTGCCTTCGGGAGGACTCGGTTTTTTCAAAGGAAGCAAAGCTGCTTTCCAAAGGACGGCAATTCGCGAGCCGGCGCAAGTAATGCCGTCCTTGCCGAAGTACGACAAGACGGGCGCCCCTCGGATAAAAGAGGCGTATTTATGGACAACGGGTGACCTTCGAACTTGGTACAGATAGCGGGTCCTTCTGAAAGACGGGAAAGGCGGACGTCATTCGAAGAAAGGAAACGTACGTATGGTCGGCGGGAGCCCACGGGGTTACGCTCGCGTAGCTTCACCTCTGGCGCGAAGCCGAGCTGATTACGGAGACCAGGCCTTGGCGTATTGTTGTTCGAAGCCTAGGCTTGTGCTGTTGAGCGAAAATCCCTAGTAGTTCACTTAAGTTATCAACGAGCTGCGCTGGTTGATAGATCACTCTATGCAAGACGAAGCCTGAGGTGAAGCCCATCCCCCCTTCGGGGGTGGGTAGATCCGATACATTAAAGGAGACCGACCACCCAAGGTGTACGTTAGTCCTGAGGTTCTCGTCTGCAAAGTACCCGCTCTCTCTTTCCGAAGGAAGCGAAACAAGTTCGCTTCCTTCGGAAAGCGCCAGAGGTTCCCGAAGGAAGCAACTTTTTTCTGAACGTCCTTCGGGAAGCTTCACCTCTGGCGGCTTCCTTCGGAAAGCTTCACCTCTGGCGGGGGACGTGCGTCCTCCCGAAGGAAGGGAAAAAGCTTCACCTCTGGCGGCTTTCTGAAAGAAGCTCGGAAAGACGGACTTGTTTCAGAAAGGATACCAAAGTACGGCTAACCTGTGGTGGGGATTGGCAAAGCCAATCCCCTACCTCTGGTAATCTCTATGGATGCGCTTCCCTCTGAAAGACGTCCGTCCCCCGCGTCTTTCGGGGGACGCGCTTCCCTAAGGACGTGCGTCCTTCGGGAAGCGGGGAACGGAGGTAGTCCATGGCAGTTGCGGCTTGAAGAAAACACGCAGTGACTCCAAGGGACTCACTCGCTTTCTGAACTTGTTTTGAAAAAAGCACGTCCTTCGGCTTCCTCCCGAAGGAAGGGCGTCCTTCGGCTTCCTCCCGAAGGAAGGGCGTCCTTCGGCTTCCTCCCGAAGGAAGGGCGTCCTTCGGAAAGCTTCACCTCCGGCGGGGTGGGGGCTTTCCGAAGGAAGCGCCAGAGGTTCCCGAAGGAAGCAACTTGTTCCTTAGGGAAGATTCACCTCTGGCGGGGTGGCGGCTTTCCGAAGGAAGCGCCAGAGGTTCCCGAAGGAAGCAACTTTTTTCTGAACGTCCTTCGGGAAGCTTCACCTCTGGCGGCTTTCCGAAGGAAGCGAACTTGTTTCGCTTCCTTCGGCTTCCTCCCGAAGGAAGGGCGTCCTTCGGCTTTCTGAAAGAAGCTCGGCTTCCTTCGGCTGCCTTCGGAAAGCTTCACCTCTGGCGGGGTGGCGGCTTTCCGAAGGAAGCGAACTTGTTTCCATCCTTCGGCTTCCTCCCGAAGGAAGGGCGTCCTCCCGAAGGAAGGGCGTCCTCCCGAAGGAAGGGCGTCCTTCGGGAAGCTTCACCTCTGGCGGGGTGGCGCTTCCTTCGGAAAGCTTCACCTCTGGCGGCTTCCTTCGGAAAGACGCACGTGGCACTCCGAAGGAAGTTGGATCGCCCTCCTTTGGAAAGCAGATCGACGATCTGCTTTCCAAAGGACCGCGGAGCACTCGTCATGGTGATCTTCGATCACCATCAAGAAGCATAAGATCAACAAGCCCAGAGGTTTCTTCAAGATCTTCAAGACGCTCGCACCCCAAAGGATAAGAGCTAGCACTCCCTTAGGGAGCCCGTAGGGGGTGGTATTCCTCGAATTTGCCAGCGGCTCCGCCTTCGAAGAATGTGTACAAATACTGCGTAGGACACCATCATCTACGATGATGGTCAGCGAGCTCTCCAAAGGAGAAGTGCAAGCCCCCCCTTCGGGGGTGGCTCGATCTCTGAAAGACGACGCCAAAGGTGAAGCACACACCCCCTTCGGGGGTGTTGGGACTCTGTGCATTCACGTGGCCGACTAACGTATACCCTTTGAGAATAAACGGATAAACGCCTTCGATCAGAAAGGGAATCCTTCTTTTGGAATGACGCACGTCCTTCGGATTCTTTGAACGTTACACCGTCTTTCCTAAGGAAGCGCAACCGCTAAACACACCACCTACTAACTTTACTGGCTTTCTTTTACGAAGGAAGGTCGTCTATGAGAGACGCAGGTCCCCAAAGGCTTAATAGAGCGAGCCACCCCCTTGGGGCTCCCTACGGGAGTGAGAGCTATTATCCTTTGGAAAGCGAGCTACGTGAATTGATCGTGCAGCACATGTACCAAGTTACATGTTGCCAAGAGAGTAAGTGCCAGGTGCATCGACTCCGTACACAGCCAGAGCTGCTACCCGATTTCCGAAGGAAGCGCCAGAGGTGAAACGTGTTCCTTCGGAAAGCCCACGTCCCGAAGGAAGCCAGCGTCCCGAAGGAAGCCCGCGTCCCGAAGGAAGGGAAGAAGCTTCACCTCTGGCGGGGGAGGGCACGCCGAAACCGCCAGGTAGGAAACGTCAACGTACCTACGCTACTCTTAAGTTCCCGAAATATGTAATAAATTACGACGTCGACTGGTACGACTGTTAGTCTGAGTGCGTTGACCGCGGAGTGGCAAGCCTTTACGCACACGCAGACCTCGCCGTATGTTTAATTTTATATAGTACTCTAAACTAAACTCTTGAGATTTACGCATCATTGTGTAGTCTGTGGTATTGACCTGCACAAAGTTGGATAACACGGACATCCGTAAAGCTTGTCCCAGTGACGCCGACTGAGTCAACCGCGCAAGTATGGAGTCCGTTCCCGGAACGTAAACTCCCCCTGGGGTGGTGCCAGGTGCACGTGCACCAACCGATGCATTTACCCGGAGCCCACGTGCAGCAACTTGGCCTTCGGTCGGCTGTACGTGGTGGGTTGTTGCGGGAATGACCTGCACTTGTGGCGACTTGTTGAAGCAAAGCTGCGCAGCCTGCCTTGCCTGTTCGGTGTTTTTCCGCATGCCCGAAGGGCGAGTGGGCATAGGAGAGTGAATGTCACGCGATCGTTCAGGGGTACATATCCCCCCCAAAGGAGTTAGGTGAGGGTCCGAAGGACGCGCGTATGTCCTAAGACCTTGTGGATCTAACGTGCTATCGTCATGAGAATCAACCCCACGTGGGCAGATAAGGCGTCGAGATTCAAGTCGAGGCGCGAAATTGTGCACGCAATCAACGGAGTTGATGGCCTGTTGGTAGGGTTGGCACATTGTTCCTCGGTTAGTAGCCGAGCTTAACAAATGGGCGTTGACAGAACATTCAATGTCCTTTGTTTGGCAAGTTGCCTGTCCAAATGAGTTGCCGCACGCACGCACACCAGACGTGCGCACGCCGGAAGAGCGACCAAGAGGAGCAAACGAGTCCCGTGTACACGCGAGTAAACCAACATCCGGTTGTGGTCTAGGTGTAGGGTTGGGTGTCATATAAATCCGATGAACCGAAGAGGCACGCTGTGATAACTCTGGTTTACGAAGCACACCGAATACAATGGGGCCACTGAAAGCCGACTCAACAAAACTCAACGGCGGGTTTTGGTCAGACGGAGCGGTCGGTTTTAGACTGCCATTCGGGCAAGCATGCGAGCCACAAACCAAAGAACGAACGTTTGCATTACCCGAAGGGCACTGCGCCGCCACTGGGGCATCAGCAAGCTGGCCTATACAGCACCCAGGTTTACGTAGGCTGCGCGTGGGGAATTCCCCGCTTTCTTTGGGTATGACAGGGCCGCGCGTGTCCATAAGATTGGATTGGTACAACGGGCAACCCGATCTCCTATGCTGCGAAGTGCGGTAGAGGAGATCTGAATTAGATTCAAGACTAACGTTCATGTTTCCGAAGCACGCGCTTTCTGAAAGTTCAAAGGACGCGCGTTGTCCAAAGGACGCACTTGCTTCGGAGGACGCGCGTTTATCAAAGGACGGAAACGTAAGTGAACTGACCATAATCGTAGAGGAAGGTGAAGGCAGTCTACGATTGCCATCAGGACCAACAAAAATGGAAGCAGTACGCATCAGCGTAGAATTCAAAGGCAAAGCGACAGACCGTACAACGCGCGAACTAGAATTTACGACAAAGCTCCGCTCTACTTGTTTAGGATGCATGCCAAGTTTTTTAAAAAAACAGGCCCCTTTACCTCGCCAAGTCAAACCACGCGGTACTAGGCCTGAGGCCGACACCGAAAACATGCGTATTTGCTGGAAACCCCAAGGTTTCATCACGGCACAAGTCTTGGATCTTAGATTTACATTTGCCCCGGCAGCTGCCATGCCGGTGCGGCCACAGGTCGATCGGTACGCCCTTGTTACTAAATCACACCTAGTTGCTAACTTATGTGTCCCTTGTTTACATGAGGCACGGAACCCAATACACATACTACGTCGGCGGAGCCGCACTTGAAAGAAGCAAATACGTTGTATAGACACACGCCGTCCATTGGAGGGGTGTGTATGTGTTATATTAAGGTTAGGCTCTGCTTCGCGAGCGTAAGTATACAGCGTATTTGACATCCAGTCAACTGGATGTGTAATCATTGATTTCCGCAGGACGACAATCCAAGAATTCCGAAGGACGGTAATGCAATTCTTTGCATGAATAGCTCGATCTGCGAGCTCGCAGTCTTGAAGAGCACTAGCGTGCGTAATTGGCAGCCGTACGTTCTTCGAAGTAGCGAGCTCGCACGCACTAGCGTCCGAAGCTCGAAAAAAAGACATTGCGAGCTCGCAGTCTTGAAGAGCACTAGCGTGCGTAAGTTCACTTCCATTCACGACGTTCAACTCAATAGGGCTGTCCCCTCTGTGGGCTGGCGGAGCATACCAGGCGTGCACATACATTGAACGAGTCCCACTGAATCTCCACGTACTTCCTAAGTGAGCACCACAGCCGGGGTGGGTTCGTGCATTCGGCACCACCAACCGTCGTTGGCGCTTATCGTCAGTCCGCAGGGACCTTTGGAAATTTAGGGATCGACCGGGTGTTAAGTCCCCGTGCTGGCCTGCAGCCCATAGGGATACATGAATTTTTGTTCCAAGGATAGAACATAAGCGAAGAGTATGAAATTGCCGGCTGGCACCACAAAGTGAATTCGCAGCCAAGCGCGATGTGGCGTTGTGGCTATAACCGCGAATACGCCCATCGTGCTTAGTAGTACGTACAGTCCCTGCGTGAATGCGCCCGTACTCGCCGTTAGGCCGAGAACCCGAAAAACCACTTGGATCACTACGCAACACTACCTGTGAGCGGCTATCGTCTCTTGATGGCAATCTACGATTGCCATCACCATCATCTACTAGGAAGGCCAGACCCTCCTGTTGTTGACTCGACTGGATATACGACCCGGAATTCGAAGATCGACTACTTTGAGCATACGCGTAGCCCCTAGAGCTAAACAGGGAGTTTACCTTTGCCCCACTCGAAAATCCAGCCGGACGATCTACCGCTCGAATATCAACCACGGGCATACCTTGAAAGCGAGGAGCAATCCAGCGGGTTTGACAAGCTACTTGAACATTAATGACACCATAACGTGTAATTGCTAGGTCGGATGCGGAGAAAATCAAATGATGATGTGTACCTGCACTTCGAGGAGAGGAGAATTGGATCATATCCGCAGAGTGGCTTGATAAACTTGAACCTTTCACAGTAACATTAAAATATTGTTTCTGTTTACGTCGCGTTTGCCGTTGTCCATAAGTTAACCTTCCTTTAAATCGAAACTGAATGGCTATCAAATTTTGGGCGAGCTGACACCTCCAAGACCGTTGCACAACGCACCCGGTATCCTGAGGTGGTGTGTGTGCCCCCTCCTTTGAGTGTGTTCGTGTCGACCTTGCCCGTAATCCTCTACGCGTGACCGCCCTGCGGGCGTGCGCAGTCGATGTTGGATCTCCACAACGTAGATCAAGTACCAACTGGGCCTTAGGTGGCCGACGGCTATCTGACTCCAAATCAGCTGCGCATTTTGCATTTTCCAAACCGAGTCTTGCACCGCTTTTGTTCTCCATTGGAAAGCTGTTTGAATTTACGGGGCTAGGGCTTGGTTCGGTAACTCGCGTCCTTCCGGCCCACAGTTTAGGACACCCAGCGTAGTGCACATCCACGCACGTCCGGGCGGGATAGCCGTAGTTCATACCAGCACACCCCCGCCTTGCTTGGGAGAATTGTGCCCCCAGACGAGGGCGGTCGATTGTACTCGCAGATTGAGTATCTAGGAGATATGCGGCATGCTGCAATGCGGATGCACTTGACCCCGCGATTAGGCTACACCCACGCAAGGGGGTGGTAAGGTTACACACTTGCTTATGTGTTGCAACCCCTTGAGTTGACAAGTTTACCCGAGCCTTACCGGTGTAAGTTGTCAACGGCTGCACATCATACCCAAGGTTGAGCGTATCGGAAATTAAGTGTTCACCGCCCAACTCGGGTATAAAAACTGACCTCCCGGGGCGGGAGTTAGTCCCACGGCTGGCAGGTGCGTGGGTTTCACGGAAGCTACGCTTCAATTCGATAGGTGCGTGCAACGGAGTAGTCTCTAGGTTTGACCTAGTGATATTCTCTGGTACCGAACAAACCGAGCTCTTGGACCCAACCAAATTTAGTAAACGTCTAGATGAGCTTTGGTCTGATAATGCAGAGGACTTCCGGCTTGAATAGACACCTGCGGGTGTATTTTGTGTAACAATACGATGTGTAAAAACGGCCAAGTTTACCTTGTGCGTACTATCGTGGTAACGCGGTGGTTGGGATGAGCTTTGTTCCACCCCAACCGATTGATCAGTCAAATAACCCACAAGTTGTTCAATAAAACGAATAAAAGGTTTATGTCGTTTACGCAACCCCTGTAATTCTTTAGCTACAACCTGAACCACAATGGACAAATCAGGATATGGACTATTTAAAACGGCTTGTAATGGTAATAATATACGTTCATAATATTGATTTTTTTTCCAGCCACTTATCTGATGTTTATATTTACGGTTCAATTTCTGCATAATCGAATGCTGTTGTTTGAAAAAATGGATTGTACGCAATGTGTGGTGTTCAGGTGACCGAAGCTCCACTAGCGAGGAAAGCCAACGATTAAACGCTTGTCGCGTTTGCGTATCCGGATAATTGATAATGTGATAGAGCCAATGATATTGATAATAATTTTGAAAAAAGACCAACACAGGCCTGCCGAGGATACGACTCAAATAATGCTGGGCTTGTTGAAACCGATGATCAAGACAGTTTACTTGATATTTACTACTTTGTAACAAGTCAAAATAATAATTGAGATATATCGTAACCTGTTGGCTGGTTGATAATATCACACATTCACCACAAATCACACGCAGTGCACCTTCCTCTGCCACACTTGACCGACCCGCTTTAAACTTGGCCTGATGTTCGTCCGTGCCTCCACTCACCTTAGTTGTCCCACTACCCCCTGCCTCGCTACCCCTTCCGCTCTTCGCCTTTGGCGTGGTGCACACCCCTCCTACGATCGGCAGGCGTTGTGATGGGCTCGTGCCTTTTTTGGACAACACCGCGTTCTGTTGTCCTTCTCTACACCCCACACCTGGTGCGTCCGTTGCAGTGTAGCGCCCCCCCTGTGCTGGCGTACATCTCCCTTGGGTGTGCTCCCCTGATGTGCTGGTGCGCTCGCGTGACGTCACCTCTCGGCTCTTAGCATCAGCGCCAGCGCTGCTGCTTTGCTTCGCTGACTCCGGAGTAAATGTAAATCCTAAACCACGCGGTGTGCGCGCCTTATCCTGTGCGTTCAACGTATATGAGCAGCTGATATCCAAAGTCTCCAAGGGGCGGCGCTCATACGTACGTACAGCGTCATAACGAATACGACGCGCATCTTGCATAACTGCACAACGCCTACCCACCCGCCGTGCGAAACACGGCGTGGCCCTAGTTTGAACTCTTAGACTCGGCGCCACTTGTGCAGGGTACACTAGACCATCGAGTTGCGTATCTTGACACAAAGAAAGCGTACGCTCCACTAGTAAGCCCTCACCTAGCTCTCCACAGGAGCCCACCCGGGCTCTCCCCTTCCGAGAACGTGAATGCACACCCTCAGCTCGGGTGTCCGAGGACAGGGATTGACCCTGCTCGTGGCCATTGACAGCAACTCGACCCTTCGTATCTATACCTTCCATCCGTACAACGTTCCACCCAGACGATCTAATTGGTCGTCGAGTTAACATCCCCATGATTCTATGGATTGCATGCTTGTCTTGAGACGATCGCAACGCCGAATTCAACGCCGACCAACCTTCACGCACAGCACCCAACCCCCGAGGTGTAATCACCAACCGTCTCCCGTTACGCATGCCACTGTATGTCGGCCTCCCCGAAGTATCAACGGTTCGGTCACGTTCTTCAAATACCGCCGGGAGTTGTTGCTTCGCTTTCTTTGCTTCTTTCAGAAAGCACGTCTTTAGGGTCGAGCGATCTCTGCCATTCATCCGACCTTCCGTCCTCCCCAAGTTTGGGCGTCTCTGTAAGACGTCCGTCCTTCGGAAAATAAGGGCGTCTTGCACGCCCTTCGAACTTGGTTTAGAAAGTTCGTCCTTCGGTAACCTATGGGGGGGTAGGTGATCTTTGCCACTTAAGTGCGGAAATGCGCATTCCTCTATGAATGTTCGGTCACACCTCACCAATTTCCCTCCCTCGTCGCGGGTGGTGGCCTGGTGCCTAGCAACGGACTGCCTACATTCTGTCCTGCCCGAATCCACAGGTATCGCGTCACTAAATCTCGACAAAGAATACGCACCCGCTACTCGGGTGCTTGATTGTTCGACACCCGCAGCTACACGCTTCGCTTGCGTACACTCGTGCATAACCGCATGGGATGTAGCTTCCATTTTAAGGTTTGGACGAATACTTGTACTCTCAGTGCTCTCTTCGATAAACTTCAGCTTCGAGCCACGAGCTGTCGAGCTTCGAGCTACCGTTCGAATATCATACGAACCGCCGCTGCTTTTCAAAACACTAACATCTTGAATATGTTCCTCTCTTCCTTCGCTACCTTGGCTTTCTGAAAGAAGCGAGCTTCCCGAAGGACGTGCGTCCTCCCGAAGGAAGGGAAGAAGCGAGCTTTCTGAAAGAAGCTCGCTTCCTTCGCTTCCTTCGATTCCTTCGGAAAGCAGCGAATTTGGATTCAACCCAAGGTGCGCCCTTTTATGCTCATATAACGATCCCTCATGTACACGCACACCCGCTTCCCTTTGGAGTGGTGTGTGTGCACAGACCCCCGACCCCCTGCGGTGGTCTAGTTGAAGATGTGCACGGAAATACGACAAACTTGTAGTTAATTGATTAATAAATTTAGACTTGGACCTCAAACGACTTTTCCTTGAATCACCTCCGCGACTTTTCTCCAATTTATGCGTGGAGCTAAGATGAACGGAAGAGTCTGAACGAAATCTCGGAAGCGGAGAACTAAAAATAGACATAACATATTGTTTAATTTCCAAATCAGAAAACCAATAATTTTTTACAGTCAAATTTAAATTATCTTCCAATATGGTGCGATTTAGTCGTAAACTTTTGGGACTTGCTCTATAACTCATAGATAGAACTCATAGTTGCCTACATAAAGCACCGCTTGCACCTGCTTGGCGTGTACACGCACAGTATATCGCCTTGTGGCCGTATTGCGTTCACGTAGTGAACGCAAGACGTCTGGTTGCACGTTACCCAAACTTAGGTAGGCCTGGGTTTCTGAAAGACGGACGTCCTGCTTCGTTGATCTCCCTACCTTCGGGAGGACGTCGAGCACCCTACAAGAAACACCACGGGTAACCTGAGGTTGTTGTCTCACAGATCCAAACCACCCCCGACCCCGAAGGGGGTGCGTGCTTTCTGAAAGATTACATCGGGCGCCGTCTCTACATATGCCCTCCGTAGTAAGCACTGCTTCGCGCCAGAGGTGAAGCTACGCGAGCGTACAGCCGTACATAGATGATAATCTTCAAACTTGGGTCCCAAAAATCCCTCGCACCTCAGTCTAGGAATCATCTGCTATGATGATGGTCTGGGACGGAGGTCGTCCTTTGGGGACGTGCGAATCAACATTGAGCCCCGGCTTTACACCGGACCGCCGATCTCGAGCCGTAGTAAAGATAGGCGTAACCTCTAAGTATAACACCTGTTTATTCTGCTTCACTTATCAGCACGCGCTATTTCAGTAGGATACGCCGTATTTCCGTAAGCTCTGCTTCGCTTCGCTATGCGGAGCATAAGCACGCAGTAAGTAGACTACACATCCAGTTTCTGCTCCGCATACACATACTACGTCGGCGGAGCCGCACTTGAAAGAAGCAAATACGTTGTATAGCAATGTCTTTTTCCAAAGGACGTCCTTGCTTCGGAAGCAGAGCTTACTGGATGTCAAATACGCTGTATAATCTCACGCAGGGTTTTCAAAGCTAGGTCGTCGCATCATCATCAGCGTAGCTGATGATCTTCAGAGACGACCTAGCTGCTACGCTTTCCTTGGTATCTGAAAGACGGCCTTCTTTCAGAAGTATAAGGTGCGGAGCACCAGCACGGCCTTGTTTCGCTTCCTTCGGAAAGCACCCTGAGGATACGCATAGCACTCTTCATGGTGATCTTCGATCACCATCAACAAGCATAAGGTGCGGAGCACCAGCACCGTGTAGTACACTTGATCGTTGCTTGCCATCACCATCATCTACGATGATGGTCAGTTTACTTACTGCGTGCTTCGAGTATCCATTCTGAAACAAGTCCGTCTTCCCGAAGGTTACACGTCCTTTGGGAAGCCGCCAGAGGTGAAGCTTTCCGAAGGAAGCGCCAGAGGTGAAGCTTCCCGAAGGACGTTCGCTTCCTTCGGAAAGCCGCCACCCCGCCAGAGGTGAAGCTTCCCGAAGGAAGCCGAAGGACGCCGCCAGAGGTGAAGCTTCCCGAAGGACGTTCGCTTCCTTCGGAAAGCCGCCAGAGGTGAAGCTTCCCGAAGGACGTTCAGAAACAAGTTCAACTTCTTACAGAAAGCCTCCAGAGGTGAAGCTTCCCGAAGGAAGCAAAAGATGTTCATAAAGCCGCCAGAGGTGAAGCTTTCCGAGGGAAGCGCGTCCCCCGAAGGAAGGGCACAAGTTCGCTTTCTGAACGTCCTTCGGGAAGCTTCACCTCTGGCGCTTCCTTCGGAAAGCCGCCAGAGGTGAAGCTTTCCGAAGGAAGCGCCAGAGATGACGCTTTCCAAAGGACGCGCCAGAGATGAAGCTTTCCAAAGGACGCGCTTTTTTCAAAACAAGTTCGCTTCCTTCGGAAAGCCGCCACCCCGCCAGCGGTGAAGCTTTCCGAAGGAACAAGTTCGCGTCCTTCGGAAAGCCGCCAGAGGTGAAGCTTCTTTAAGAAAGCCGCCAGAGGTGAAGCTTCCCGAAGGACGTTCAGAAACAAGTTCAGCTTTCTGAAAGAAGTTCAGCTTCTTACAGAAATCCGCCAGAGGTGAAGCTTTCCGAAGGAAGCCGAAGGAAGCGAAGGACGCCCTTCCTTCGGGAGGAAGCCGAAGGACGCGCTTTTTTCAAAACAAGTTCGCTTCCTTCGGAAAGAGAGAGCGGGCGTCTTGAAGATCTTTCAGAAACCTCTGGGATTTGCAGACGTGAACGTCAGCACTCTTGATGGAGATCTTCGATCACCCTCAACAAGCATAAGGTGCGGCGCACCCTAACGCTCCTTTACGGCCAGTCGTAGAGGGAAGGGCGTCTATGAAAGACGTCCTTGGCTGCTTTCTTCAAGATCGCTTTCCTTGGTCCACGTAGCAATCTTCATGGTGATCTTGGATCCCCATCAAGAAGCATAATAAGCACACAGAGGATACGCGTAGTTCACTTACTGCGTGCTTCGCGGTGCTCCTTAATCTTATGCTGCGCGATCCTTTGGAATGCATATCGACGATCTGCTTTCCAAAGGATCGCGCAGCATAAGGTCACGGTGTGCTGACCATCCTCGCAGATGCTGGTGATGAAGATCATGGTGATCTTTGATCACCATCCACGCTGACGTTCACATCTGCACTCTTCATGGTGATCTTCGATCACCATCAAGAAGCCTAAGGTGCGTAGCTCCAGCACGCTCTTCCTTCGGAAAGACGGCGTAGTTCACTTGATCGTAGATTGCCATCACCCTCATCGTCAATGATGGTGATCTTTGATCCACGCGGACGTGTACGACAGCACTCTTTATGGTGATCTTCGATCACCATCAATAATCCTAAGGTGCGGAGCTCCCGCACGCTATTCCTTCGGAAAGACGGCGTATAAGCTTGGGCGTATATGAAGATCATCAGCGACTCTGCCGAGGATAAGACGTACGTTCTCCCGTAGTACTAGCGTCTCTCTTCCTTCGGGAAGACGTCCGTCGCTGCCACGCACTCCGTTCCTCTGAAAGACTTACGTCTTGAATAGGGACGGAGTGCGCGGCAGCTAGGGCGTCTCTGAAGAGCATCAGCGTAGCTCATGATGAGGAGACGTCCGTCCTTTGCTTCCTTCGGGAAACGTGCGTCCTTTACTTCCTTCGGGAAACGTGCGTCCTTCTGAAAGACGTTAGTTCCCCGCTTTCCGAAGGAAGAAGAAGGAAGAAGAAGGAAGCGCTTTCTTTGGAAAGCGGGCTTCCCGAAGGAAGCGAGGGAAGTGCGTACTTTGGCAAACGTGCGTCCTTTGGCAAACGTGCGTCCTTCGGATAAGAAGGCCAGCCCTCTGGGTTCTTTGTAGCTCACGCTCTCTCTTTCCGAAGGAAGCGCCAGAGGTGAAGCTTTCCGAAGGAAGCCGTAGGAATCCCGTGCTTCGGGGGGACGTGTATCCTTCGGAGCGACGGATGGTGACCTTGGATCACCATCAAGAACCTCAGACAGCGAACCACACCCCAAGAATTGGGGGCTGGTGTGATAAACCGAAATCATTTTCTACCTGTTTTCGTTTTTGCTGCTGTAGTTGGAAATTTCACTGCTTGTCGAGTATCCACAAATTCGCCTAACCGAAATCCCACCATAGCGGGAACTATGCGGATTAATTTCCACCGTTTTGTATTCAACTGCTGTTGAGACACATAAAACCACTTGTTTATTCTATAACTATCACACGGTGTAGCATCACTACGTGGGCGTACTCTACCCAGTTGAGGTTGAACAGTTGACTTGCTGCATACTTTAAAGCGTAGGGTGTTTGGCACCGTATGAGCACGGCCTTCTATGTCCCGTTTCAAGGGTATGGCGACACGACGCTCGTATTTTGCGTTTACGTGAACTTGGGTAGGAGCTGCACGTGTATCGGTGGGTAACTCAGGAAAAGACTTATCCGAAGCGAACCCCAACCTTGTTCCGCCTAATACTTGGGCCCTAGAATTAAATTGCGCCGCGCTCGACATCAACCCCTGACCCTGTCCCACCCGCTGCGTTGACTCAATCGACCTCGAGCCTGGCACAACGTAGGTTAACCCAATCATCGATTTAGTAATTCGTTGATTTCGCTTGCCTAGATAAATATTCATAGCAAGTACATCTCGATCATCAACTGCACGTACTCTCTTGTCTACGTGGCGCTTAATTTCAGTCTGTCCAGCTGAATGCGCACCCGATGCGCGTGTGCTGCCCTTTGTTGCCGAACTACGAACGTCTTTCAGAACAACATCAACCTCCCGGAAGTTCATACGTTCCGATGCCCAACCACTATTAACCAATCGCGCCTGGGGACTGCATACTGCGTCAACTCCAGCAGATCTCGAAAAGACCCAAGACGACCGTCGCTGAAAAACCCTAGCGGGTTGCGCATTATGCTCTACACGCAACGCCGAATCTTGTAAATATTCCACTGCCCTGAAGTGAGTGCACGTTGCAGTGGTGCCTCTTGATACGGAACCCGCACCCCTCGTGTAGGAGGCGGCCTGCCCTTCTTGAGTTCCCCTACCTGTTGACCTAATCCTCACATCCGGCAGTGTATATGTAGCACGTGTTGACGCTTTCAGCACAAGGGACTCCACCTTGCTGAAACCATTTACTCCTTGGGGACGCTCCCGCTTAACCTTTGTGGCCCAAGACGTGGGCACGTCCACCCTGTTATGGAGGTCGCACCCACGTCGGGGGGTCCGCAAGAACGATTTCATTCTCGCCTGTGACTGCGTTCGCGCAGTCGGGGCCCTCCACTTGGTGAATGGTAGGCTTGGCGTGTCTTGGCGAGCTGCGCATCCCCGTCGGACTACATAAAGCTTGGCGTCTTTCATAACAGACTGTCCTTTGGAACCCAAGGGAGATCCCAGCTCTACTAAATTCGAGAAAGACTCCCTACACACACCCCCGCAGGAATCAATGAATCGCAGTGTGACCTGCCCCCCGCCCCCCTGTGAGCGGAAACACACCCCCATCCTCGGTCCTTCGGGAACCTCCGGCAAGTTGGGTATGTGTGCAGCATCACTTGCGAGGCGTAAGCCCTCCTGCGGAGGTGTTGTAGCGTAATTATCAATAGAAAAACAGACCACTTGTTTTAAATCTCGTAACTTCAACTTAGGCGGCCGCTTATACAACGGCTTCTGTGCATATGGTGTAAAGTATAACGATAGTCTGTCCCGGTTGTTCATCTGCATGTATGTTACACATCCAAAGCCCCCACGTATCTCTTTGTATGTCCACCGTAAACCACTCCGACCTTCGGGGACCTTTTGCAGGTAGACGATAGCTGAAAGAATCGCAGGCTCCTTCCTTTGCGAAGCATGCGATGTCTTTTTTTCATGCCAAGCACGTGCTATTTTCGCATCCCTAGCGGGATGTAGGAAAACACGCGATTCCATTCAAGTCTCACGTACGTATGGTATATGACAAACGCCATAAGGTACCCGAGGTTGGTAGGCTCACCGAGCCGACCTCTACTTGGTGGATGAACCTTCCCCCTCGGCCCCCCGTCGTGACGTTCACGTCTGCGTAGCTCTCCCAAGGAAGTTGGATCGCCATCCTTTGGAAAGCAGCTCGTAAATCTGCTGTCCACAGGACCGCTCAGCACTCTTTATGGTGATACAAGATCACCATCAAGACGATCAACAAGACCAGCGGTTTCTGAAAGACGCCCGCTTTCTCGCTCTCGGCAATACGGACTTGTTTCAGAAAGGATACGCGTAACCATCCCCCGTTCCCCTCCGTCCCCCCAAGGACGTACTTCTTTCATAGGGACGTAGGTGTACGGACGTCTTTCAGAGGGAAATGGTGATCTTCGATCACCATAATGGATGCGCTTCCTTCAAAGAACGGAGAGGCAGTTGCGTTTTACAGAGCACGCAGTTTCCCTCATCATAGATAATGTTCGTTCTCCCAGTGAACTAAGCTCTGCTTCGCGCCAGAGGTGACGCTACGCGAGCGTAAGGACATCATCTTCGATGATGTCCAAGGAGGGGGGCTGCGACCTGAGGAAAGCGTCCCCCCCTAGGAAAGACGCACCACTGATCCAGTGGTTTGTAGGCTCACCGATCCAACATCAACTGCGTAGTTGCACTTACAGAGATGCTTAGCTTACTTCGCTTCTGCGCACGCCGTCCCCCTCCGCCCCCCGAAGGACGGACGGGACCGGAGATGGCAGTAAACCCAAGGAATGCGTATCAGGAAGGGAAAGACGCCTTAGGCTACCAGTCCGTTGCAGAGGTGACCAACGGTAACCTTTGGTTTGTCGAGTCCACGTCTTTCCGAAGGTAGCCTAATAACCCGCTTCCTACGGAAACACTCTGTCCTGCCGTTTATGGTTCGATTCCTTAGCTGCAGCGCATTCCGCCCCCCGATGGAGGAAGACCCGGGCAAGCGACTCAGTTACCGATGCCATAGGATAGCGCATCTGCGTTGGAATTGACGACAAGACCGCAAGGACGTGCTGGCATACACGGACGTGCACTGAGTGATTATCTTAATCGTTCACTCTGAGAAAAGCATCCCCGAAAGTGGTGCTCGCTCTCGGACGATTTCTGAAAGACAGCCGTCCTGTGCGTCCTCCCGAAGGAAGCGCCAGAGGTAAAGCTTCTTCCCTTCCTTCGGGAAGCGCGTCCTGCTGAAACCTATGCTTTGGTAGGCCGTTGGTTAGCAAGTTATGCTTCTTTCCGATAGAGACTACGCCATTGGTGTAGCTCGCACCCCCAAAGGAAGTGTATCCGCAGCTTCGCGGATCAAGATCATCATCAACTATGATGGACAAGCTCACGTTCACATTCGGTGAATGTTACGCAGTACTTCGCAGAAAGACGCCAAGGGTTCCCATAGGTAACCCTGTGTTCTGAAAAACATTCCTATACACGTAACTTCTGTAAACCACTGGCGTCTTTCTGAAATCACTAGCAGCAGAGCCTGCGAAGCTGCTTGGCTTATTCGTGCTGACGTGCACGTCCTCGTGTATGGTGATCAAAGATTACCATGAGCATCATCACCATCTTCGTAGATGATGGTGATGGTCACTGCGTGCTCTCTTCCTACGGAAAGACTCAACTACCCTGGAATACCTCCGTTCCCCACGGGGGACGCGCTTTCCGAAGGAAGCGCCTGAGGTGTAACTTGTTTCTGAACGTCCTTCGGGAAGCTTCACCTCTGGCGGCTTTCCGAAGGAAGCGAACGTCCTTCGGGAAGCTTCACCTCTGGCGGCTTTCCGAAGGAAGCGAACTTGTTTCCGTCCTTCGGCTTCCTCCCGAAGGAAGGGCGTCCTTCGCCGTCCTTCGGAAAGCTTCACCTCTGGCGGGGTGGCGCTTTCCGAAGGAAGCGAACGTCCTTCGGGAAGCTTCACCTCTGGCGGCTTTCTGAACGTCCTTCGGGAAGCTTCACCTCTGGCGCTTCCTTCGGAAAGCTTCACCTCTGGCGGGGTGGCGGCTTTCCGAAGGAAGCGAACTTGTTTCCGTCCTTCGGCTTCCTCCCGAAGGAAGGGCGTCCTTCGGCGTCCTTCGGAAAGCTTCACCTCTGGCGGGGTGGCGCTTTCCGAAGGAAGCGAACGTCCTTCGGGAAGCTTCACCTCTGGCGGCTTCCTTCGGAAAGCTTCACCTCTGGCGGGGGACATGCGTCCTCCCGAAGGAAGGGAAGAAGCCCGCCAGAGGTGAAGCTTCCCGAAGGAAGCGAAACAAGTTCAGCTTCTTTCAGAAAGCGGGGGACGGCGGGTAACGGTGTAAGGTTTCGCGTAGCCTTACTCCGTCTTCCCCAGCTTGATGAAAAAAGTTCGCTTTCTTCGGTAAGAGAAAGCGGGTTGACGCCAACGTACGAACTCTCTTTCCGAAGGAAGCGAACTTGTTACACGTCCTTCGGCTTCCTTCGGGAAGCTTCACCTCTGGCGGGGTGGCGGCTTTCTTAAAGAAGCTTCACCTCTGACGCTTCCTTCGGAAAGACGGCCTTCTTTCAGAAAGCACCCATAGTATACCTTACGATATGCGCGTCTTTCCGAAGGAAGCCGAAGGACGCCCTTTCTGAACTTGTTTCGCTTCCTTCGGGGAACGGAGACTCAGGAAAGCGCAGCAGCTAGGAAGCCGCCAGAGGTGTAGCTTCCCGAAGGATGGGCGTTCTCCTGAGCTTCTTTCAGAAAGGGCGTCCTCCCGCCAGAGGTGAAGCTTCTTCCCTTCCTTTGGGAAGGGCGTCCTTCGGCTTGATGAACTTGTTTTGAAAAAAGTGCGTCCTTCGGCTTTCTGAACGTCCTTCGGGAAGCTTCACCTCTGGCGGCTTTCCGAAGGAAGCGAACTTGTTTTGAAAAAAGCGCGTCCTTCGGCTTTCTGAACTTGTTTTGAAAAAAGCGCGACCTTCGGCTTCCTTCGGGAAGCTTCACCTCTGGCGGGGTGGCGGCTTTCCGAAGGAAGCCGAAGGAAGCCGAAGGAAGCCGAAGGAAGCCGAAGGAAGCGAACTTGTTTTGAAAAAAGCACGTCCTTCGGCTTCCTCCCGAAGGAAGGGCGTCCTTCGCTTCCTCCCGAAGGAAGGGCGTCCTTCGCTTCCTTCGGGAAGCTTCACCTCTGGCGGGGTGGCGCTTCCTTCGGAAAGCTTCACCTCTGGCGGGGTGGCGGCTTTCCGAAGGAAGCGAACGTCCTTCGGGAAGCTTCACCTCTGGCGCTTCCTTCGGAAAGCTTCACCTCTGGCGGCTTCCTTCGGAAAGATAGCACTCATTGACCTTATGCTGCACGGTCCTTTGGAAAGCAGGACGTAGATGATGGTTATGACTATCGTAGATCAAGTGTCATACAGCGTTTTTGACATCATCGAAGATGATGGTGACCTACGCAGTATGTGTACACATTCTTCCAAGGCGCAGCCGCTGGCAAATTCGATGAATACCACCCCCTACGGGCTCCCTACGGACTCCCTACGGGAGTGCGATCTCGCCATGTCTTTTTTTTTTCTTCCGTCCTTCGGGGACGGCCAGAGGTGAAGCTAACCTCTGGGCTTCTCAGACGTGCGGCCGTTGGAGTCACTGCGTGCTTTCTGAAAGACGCAACTGCCCTGGAATACCTCCGTTCCTCTTCAAGACGTACGTTCCCCGCTTCCCGTAGGAAGGGAAGAAGCCCGCTTCCCGAAGGAAGGGCGTCCTTCGGAAAGCTTCACCTCTGGCGGGAGACGCGCTTTCCGAAGGAAGCGCCAGAGGTTCCCGAAGGAAGCAACTTTTTTCTGAAAGAAGCTAGGCTTTCTGAAAGAAGCTTCACCTCTGGCGGCTTTCCGAAGGAAGCGCCAGAGGTTCCCGAAGGAAGCAACTTTTTTCTGAACGTCCTTCGGGAAGCTTCACCTCTGGCGGCTTTCCGAAGGAAGCGAACGTCCTTCGGGAAGCTTCACCTCTGGCGGCTTTCCGAAGGAAGCGAACTTGTTTCCGTCCTTCGGCTTCCTCCCGAAGGAAGGGCGTCCTTCGCTTCCTTCGGCTTCCTTCGGAAAGCTTCACCTCTGGCGGGGTGGCGCTTCCTTCGGAAAGCTTCACCTCTGGCGGGGGACGTGCGTCCTCCCGAAGGAAGGGAAGAAGCCCGAAGGACGCGGGCTTGTTTCAGACAGCGCATCCATAGAGGTTACCGGATGTAAGCCGTCCTTCGTAAACCTCGGATTCGGTGGTCCTTTGGAATCCTTTCTGAAACAAGTCCGTCTTGCGCGTCTTTCCGAAGGAAGAGAGCGCGGGTAGACTCCAACAGCCGCACGTCTTCGAATCACGGACGTAACTGAACCACCCCCAACGGGCTCCCAACGGGAGTGCGAGCTCTTATCCTTTGGGGAGCGTGCGTCTTTCCGAAGGAAGAGCGTGTTTCAGAAACCTATGGGCTTCTTGATCGCCCTCCTTTGGAAAGCAGATCGACGATGATGGTGATCTGTGATCACCATCCCCGCGTTACCTTACACCGTACCCCTCAGTCCCCCGCTTTCTGAAAGAAGCTGAAAGAAAGCGGGGGACTGAGAGGGAAGGGTAGCCACTATGGTTGCGATTTCTTCGCAGAACGGAGGTTTTCCTTGGCAGTTGCGTGTTGAAGAAACATCTGATTCGGTGGACCTTTGGAAGCCTTCCTCCGCCCCCCGAAGAACGTACGTCTTTCAGCGGGACGTCTGTCTATGATGGTCACCGACGGTGACCATGTTCAGAAAGCATCCTCTTCCCCCGAAGGACGTAGGAAAGTATGCGTTCACGCTCGTCTTGCATAGAACCAAGTTTACTTAAGTGAACTACGCGTACCCTCCGGGGGGGTAACCCCAAACTTGGGCACGTACTGTGCTTTTCAAAGGGGGTGGTACGATTATATCACCACCCCACCCCTTAGTACAGCCGCATAGCCAACGGAGTATAATACTCGCACCAACCCTAACCTGGTGCTAACCTTTGGCGTCTTTCCAGCGGAAACATAACCTTGGGAACATACACAGTGCGAACCTACGGACGTATGTGTAAAAAAGAGCGCCCATAGTTGATGGGAGTCTGCCCTATGTTTAGCTCTGCTTCGCTTCGCTATACGGAGCATAAGTACCTCCCTTCTTTCTGAAAACCGCACATTTTTTCAAAGCTCCGGCATACGATGGGTCGCGTTATCTTCACCGGGGTAAGCTACTGTCGCGAATAACAAGGGTGGTTCTAAAACAGGCCTACCTAAGATTGATCGGCACTGTAGATAAAAACCGCGATCCCCTCGGGCTCCCTACGGGAGGCCGGCGTTGTCCAATTGCATTGCACCTATGAGATTGATGCACAGTCGGCGCAGCTGACTGGCATACACCCGCATCCTTTGGTCTGCGTAAGCTCCATCGAATTTGAACAACACTCCTACCGCCACCCAAAGGGCACTCTTCGGGGGGGGATGCCACGACTCCAAAAGACACACGAAACGGGCCGTGTCGTGCACGACGTGAAGGATGGTCACCAAAGGTTACCATCCTTCACTTACGTTCATTGCGTACTACACATACTGCGTAGGTCCCCATCATCTTCGATGATGTCCTATACGCTGTAGTTACGCTCGCGTAGCTTCACCTCTGGCGCGAAGCAGAGCTAATCTTCATCGTACACTCAGTCAACAACACTACCGAAGGGAGTTTTATCACAATCATCTACGATGAATGTGAGCCTCGAGCCTATGGGTGCGTTTCTCCGGAACGCGTGCTGTCTATGGCCCTCGTACCCCTACGTTCTTAGAGGGAAGCGGGAAACGGAGGGGGACGGACGTCTATACCTCATCAGCGTAGATGATGATCTTCAGAGGGAAAGGCGTCTATTGGCTCGACGTTGCGGCTACGAGCTCTTTGATCTATGTAAGACGTCCTTGTTACAGAAAGCCGCAGCCCTTTCCTTGGTTTGCAAAGCCTGCGAAGCATGCGAAGCCTGCGAAGCATGCTAAGCCTGCGAAGCATGCGAAGCCTGCGAATCATGCGAATCATGCAAAGCCTGCGAATCATGCGAAGCCTGCGAATCATGCGAATCAGGCAAAGCACTCTTCATGGTGATCTTCGATCACCATCAAGAAGCAGAAGAAGCAGGCGACGCAGCTAATATCCGGCTGTCTCTGAAAGAAGGCGGGTATCGGAGGAAGGCTCGGACCATCTTCCGTCGCTGCTATATGAAAGATCGCTTTCATTGGTCTCTGAAAGACGGCCTTCTTTCACAAGCACTCTTCATGGTGATCTTGGATCACCATCAAGAAGCATAAGGTACGGCCTTGTTTCCGAAAGCCCAGAGGTAACCCCGCTCTCTCTTTCCGAAGGAAGGGAAGAAGCTTCACCTCTGGCGCTTCCTTCGGAAAGACGGACTTATTTCAGAAAGGATAGGCCTACTTTCAGAAATCACTGCGCAGCATAAGAAGCACCGCGTAGTTCACTAACTCCGTGCTATCTTCCTTCGTAAAGACGCAACTGTCCCTCCGTTCCCCGCTTCCCGAAGGCAGCGAAAGAAGTTCGCTTCCTTCGGAAAGCGCATCCCTAGAGGTTACCTTCGGTTACCAGAGGTAGGGGATTGGCTTTGCCAATCCCCACCAAAGGTTACCCTTCCTTTGGAACGATACGCTTATCCATCTTCCGTATTGCCGAGAGCGGGTTTACCTCTGGGCTTGTTGATCTTATGCATCTTGATGGTGATCGAAGATCACCATCAAGATGCATAAGGTGCGGTGCACCCGCACGCGCTTCCTTCGGGAAGACGGCCTTCTTTCATAAAACACCCAAATGTTACCAGAGGTTACCAGAGGATTGAGGCTACGCGTAGTTCAATTGACCATCTTTGTAGATGATGGTGAGCTTTGATCACCATCCACGCTGACGTGAACGTTAGCACTCTGAATGGTGATCTTCGATCACCATCAAGATGCCTAAGGTGCGGAGCACCAGCACGCTCTTCCCCCAACTGACGGAGTGCGTAGCAGCGACGGCCTTCTTTCAGAAAGCACCAATAGGATACCAGAGTATACGCGTAACAAGCAGTGACTCCAACGGATGCACTCTCGTTCTGAACTTGTTTCGCTTCCTTCGGGAAGCTTCACCTCTGGCGGCATCCTTCGGCTTTCTGAAAGAGGCTTCACCTCTGACGGCTTTCCGAAGGAAGAGAGCACGCACTGACCATCATCCTAGATGATGAGGATGTCAATCGACGATCAAGTGGAATACGCGCTTCTTTCCGAGTGCCAGAGTGCGTCCTCCCGAAGGAAGGGAACAAGTTGCTTCCTTCGGGAACCTCTGGCGCTTTCCGAAGGAAGCGCCAGAGGTTCCCGAAGGAAGCAACTTTTTTCTGAACGTCCTTCGGGAAGCTTAACCTCTGGCGGCTTCCTCCCAAAGGAAGGGCGTCCTTCGCTTCCTTTGGAAAGCTTCACCTCTGGCGGGAAGGGCGTCCTAGCTGGTGCGCTTTCCTGAGTCTCCGTTCCTCTTCAAGACGTACGTTCCCCGCTTTCCGAAGGAAGCGAAGGACGCCCTTTCTGAAAGAAGCTCAGGAGGACGCCCTTCCCGAAGGAAGGGAAGAAGCTTCACCTCTGGCGGGGGACGCGCTTTCCCAAGGAAGCGCCAGAGGTTCCCGAAGGAAGCAACTTTTTCCTTCGGCTTGATGAACTTGTTTTGAAAAAAGCGCGTCCTTCGGCTTTCTGAAAGAAGCTTCACCTCTGGCGGCTTTCTGAAAGAAGCTCGGCTTTCTGAAAGAAGCTTCACCTCTGGCGGCTTTCTGAAAGAAGCTCGGCTTCCTTCGGCTTCCTTCGGAAAGCTTCACCTCTGGCGGCTTTATGAACTTGTTTTGAAAAAAGCGCGTCCTTCGGCTTTCTGAACGTCCTTCGGGAAGCTTCACCTCTGGCGGCTTTCCGAAGGAAGCGAACTTGTTTCCGTCCTTCGGCTTCCTCCCGAAGGAAGGGCGTCCTTCGCTTCCTTCGGCTTCCTTCGGAAAGCTTCACCTCTGGCGGGGTGGCGGCTTTCCGAAGGAAGCGAACGTCCTTCGGGAAGCTTCACCTCTGGCGCTTCCTTCGGAAAGCTTCACCTCTGGCGGGGGACGTGCGTCCTCCCGAAGGAAGGGAACAAGCTTCACCTCTGGCGGGGGACGTGCGTCCTCCCGAAGGAAGGGAAGAAGCTTCACCTCTGGCGGGGGAAGCGGGCTTTCTGAAAGAAGTTCGCTTCCTTCGGAAAGCGAGGGAAGGGCGTCCTTTGCTTCCTTCGGGAAACGTGCGTCCTTTGCTTCCTTCGGAAAACGCGCGTGCTTTGCTTACTTCGGAAAACGTGCGTCCTTTGCTTCCTTCGGAAAACGCGCGTCATTTGCTTCCTTCGGAAAACGTGCGACCGTTGCTTCCTTCGGGAAACGCGCGTCCTCCGAAGGAAGCGCATCCTACGAGCATCTTACAGAAAGCGCGTCCTCCGAGATTCTTCCCTTCCTTCGGGAAGGGCGTCCTCCTGAGCTTCTTTCAGAAAGGGCGTCCTCCCCGCCAGAGGTGAAGCTTCCCGAAGGAAGCCGCCAGAGGTGAAGCTTCCCGAAGGACGTTCAGAAACAAGTTGCTTCCTTCGGGAACCTCTGGCGCTTCCTTCGGAAAGCGCCAGAGGTGAAGCTTCTTCCCTTCCTTCGGGAAGGGCGTCCTCCTGAGCTTCTATCAGAAAGGGCGGCCGTCGGCGTCCTTGGGCGTCCTTGGGCGTCCTTGGGCGTCCTCCCGAAGGAAGGGCGTCCTTGGGCGTCCTTGGGCGTCCTTGGGCGTCCTCCCGAAGGAAGGGCGTCCTCCCGAAGGAAGGGCGTCCTTCGGAAACCAGCACGCTTATATCCGGCCGATCTTCGGCGTCTTTACGACCTACCGAAAGAAGTGCGTGTTTCCGTCGCTGCTACGCTTTCCTGAGTCTAAGTTCCCCGAGCTTCTTTCAGAAAGCGAGGGAAGGGCGTCGCTGAAGATCATCAGCTGCGCTGATGATGAGGAGTCGTCCGTCCTTCGTAAAAGAAGGCCGTACCTCTGGGTCCTTTGATCTGCTCGCTCTCTGATAGTCGGAGGGTGAGCGAAGATCACCAGGAGAGCACGGCACCCCGAGCCCTGGTGGGGGTGTAGCGTGCTTTATGGCGTCACCTGCCTTCGGCGCGAGATATGCTAAGCAGGTACTTTATTAGGATCTGCACGTAACCTATGGCCTTGTGTGGCCGACCGCCGTCTCGATGGTGATCGTAGATCACCATATTCCGCGACGGAGGAGAGCGGTTCCGTTGGACTCCATGTTGGGTCTTTTTACCAACCGACCTCTCCATAGGACGGGTCATGAACACAGTTGATGCCCAACAGCTAGTGATGCAGAGCAGTAGCGTCTCTGAAATACGTACGTCATTTTGAAAGATTGACGTCTTTTGTAAGGTCAACAACGGTGTCCATCATCCAACGCAGCGTATTGAAAGCTCGCATTCCTTGGTCTCCGTTCCCCGAAGGACGGAGAGTGTCCCTCCGTTACCCGCTTTCCGAAGGAAGCGCCAGAGGTGAAACTTGTACCTTCGGCTTGATGAACTTGTTTCGCTTCCTTCGGCTTCCTTCGGAAAGCTTCACCTCTGGTGGGGTGGCGGCTTTCCGAAGGAAGCGCCAGAGGTTCCCGAAGGAAGCAACTTTTTTCTGAACGTCCTTCGGGAAGCTTCACCTCTGGCGGCTTTCCGAAGGAAGCGCCAGAGGTTAAACTTGTTTTGAAAAAAGCACGTCCTTCGGCTTCCTCCCGAAGGAAGGGCGTCCTTCGGCTTCCTCCCGAAGGAAGGGCGTCCTTCGGCTTACTCCCGAAGGAAGGGCGTCCTTCGGCTTCCTTCGGGAAGCTTCACCTCTGGCGGGGTGGCGCTTCCTTCGGAAAGCTACACCTCTGGCGCTTTCCGAAGGAAGCCAACTTGTTTTGAAAAAAGCGCGTCCTTCGGCTTCCTTCCGAAGGAAGGGCGTCCTTCGCTTCCTCCCGAAGGAAGGGCGTCCTTCGCTTCCTTCGGGAAGCTTCACCACTGGCGGGGTGGCGGCTTTCCGAAGGAAGCGAACGTCCTTCGGGAAGCTTCACCTCTGGCGGCTTTCTGAAAGACGCTTCACCTCTGGCGCTTCCTTCGGAAAGCTTCACCTCTGGCGGGCTTCTTTCAGAAAGCCAGGGATGGGCGTCTCGCTTCCTTCGGGAAGACGTCCGTGGCTGATACGCTTTCCTGAGTCTCCGTTCTACCAGGGAAAGGCGTATCTGAAGATCATCAGCGACACTGATGAAGATGAGACGTCCGGCGCTGTTACGCACACCGTACTTGGAAGGAATGGTGATCGTCGATCACCATCATGTATGCGCATCCTTCGCTTTCTGAACTTGTTCCCTTCCTTCGGGAGGACGTGAAAGCGAGGGAAGGGAGTCCTTCTTATTCCTTCGGCTTACTTCGGAAAGACGCGCTTATCCTCTAGTAACCTAAGGGTGCTTTCTGAAAGAAGGCCGTCTTTCCGAAGGAAGCGCCAGAGGTGAAGCTTCTTCCCTTCCTTCGGGAGGACGCACGTCCTCCCGAAGGAAGGGAAGAAGTTCAGAAAGCGAAGGAAGGGAAGAAGTTAGCTTCCTTCGGAAAGCCGCCAGAGGTGAAGCTTTCCCAAGAAAGCCGCCAGAGGTGAAGCTTCCCGAAGGACGTTCAGAAAGCCGAAGGAAGCGAAACAAGTTCAGAAAGAGTATGCGTCCGTTGGAGTCTATCCGATCTCGGCAATACGGAGGAAGGAAAAGCCGTCTTGCTGCGATAGTCAGAGGGAAGAACGTATACAAAGGGGACCCGTGCTTTGGAAAGATGAGAAGCCGGTCTACGAAGGACGTAGATTGCAGTCCGTTGGAATGCCGGACGTAGAGGATGCTTGCGCTTCCCCCGTTGACAGGAGACCAAGGAAAGCGTAGCAGCGAAAGGCGTCCTTCGTAACTAAGCGTGTAAAAGACGGAATATCCTTATGAAAGAGGGGGAAAAGTATCAGGAGAGATACCCAAGTCCCAGTTGGTGTTGTAGTATTGCCGGGGTGCTGGCGCATGAGCCGTATTTCCACGAACGCAAAGATTAACGCAAGTGATGACCTCGTCCCAAATAATAAAGTAAGAATGCAGGAAATCGATTATTCCAATACAACTGATGAAGTTTTTTACGATAAAGTGATGGTGATCTTCGATCACCATCAACAACTGTACCCTCCTTCGAATAATTGAGATTGCGAGAGCGCATACCACCGGCACGCAACCCACTGGTTATAATACCAGCGTACGTATCCAGGTGCACGTGACGATTTGATATTGTATCCTCCCCTTGGGGAGCATACGAACTGCCCGAAGGAGCATCCACCTGCAAATCTAGGCGAGGCCTCTCATTGGTTGGGCGCAGGACACCCAACCTGAGGTTGGACTGTAGTACTTGCTCCCTAGTTGGTTTGGCATACGAAGGTCGAGCTAAGCCAAAAGCCGTACGACTAACAGATACGTTGGAAAGATTACAATCCCACTGGGGGTGTGCAGCATCGCTGTACAAAGGGCGCACGTTTTCCGAAGGAAGCAAAGCACGCAATTTCTGAGGAGGACGCACGTTTTCCGAAGGAAGCAAAGGACGGCTGCGGCTACACACTTGTAGGCTTTCGGAGGGGTGTGATGCAAAGCAACGACCAGTGGAACTCAAAGGAAACTGATCGTCACCCCGCGGTTGGGTGTGGAATTGCGGCTGCAACACAGTAGCCGGCTGATTCGTAAACAAAGTAGGCAATCGTACCAATTGATGCGTACGATAATTCACTTCATAGTACGAGGGAAGATAGGCGGAGTGTACAGAAGTAAGTGTAGATTTACGAAGAGTAGTAGGCGCACGCAGTTTACGGTATTTAGAGATCGCGGATTTTGCCACTGTATACGGGGTAGAAAACCGCGATTCCTGTTTTCCACCTAAATCTCCACTAAACCCTGCAAATGTAGAGCGATAATCGCCGGCAAAGGTTAGTTGTAACCCTTCACTGGCTCTAGAGACCCCTGCCCGCTGTAACGACGCATAGCGTTGAGTACGTAAAGCCCGTGCGTGATTCAGCTCAGCTGTCTGCGCGCCAGTGTGGCGAGGGATTACCGCTGAATCACGCAATGCACTACGTGTGTCAACAACACGAGGCGAACTGGAAGTCGTTATTTGGACTAAAGTACAAGCGCCAACTCGCGAGATTGGCCCATACAATCGATAAGGTTTACGCAGTACAGAATGGACACCAAGCCGGTGGATTCGGTCGAGGAGGGAGCATTCTCGGATTTTCGAGGGGAAGGCGGATCCAGTTGAACAACCCGAGCAGCGGACGTGATCGTGACGGACGTCTAGTTGAGAGGCAGATGGTTGCTCTACGGTTTTGGGCAAAGTGTACGCCTTACTATAGGAGCCAGGCCACACGGAACTTGGCAACGCAGCTTTGGTGACATTTACGTAGCCGTAGGACGTAAACGTTAATGAACCACTGACCGAAGGTAGGAAGGTCTGGCGTAACATGAGATCACGAAGTGAAGTGAGATAACAAGGGATATTCCCGAGGCTGGGTTCACTTGACCAATCATTAATGTCCTCTAATACACCAGCATCGTCCCAGGATACACCAGGGGCACACCGGTTGCGTAGGGTGAAGGGCTGCAAAGTTGCTGGGTCCGTCAGTAGGTTACGAACAAACTGTGACGCATGAACCTGGTGGCGTGGAACAAAAGGAGCGCCAAGCGCGGCCAGTCTAGATATATAACGCAAATTACGTTGTAACCGTTCATATCGTTTTTTTACCCAAAGAGTTGTGGTCGTCTTGACGTAGAATTGGCGTTCCGATTTATTTCTAGAAAACACCAATGACTGGGATTTTAAAGAAAAGACCGCTGACGGTTTATTTAGCTGGGGGGATCGACCCGAATATCGCATATTTCGCACACCACTGGACGAGCGCAGTTGACTAGATGAACCTACGGATGCCGCGACATCGGAGGAAGGTTGAGTGCGCATCAACTTGGATGATGCCGGTGACACTTGCCCGCCACTTACACCAGTAGCGTCGTTTGACAGAATGGAATTACCATTTGTAGAGACAGACGTCATTACTTTACGCCATAAAATCCAACGCGAATTCACACCTGGCGTAATTAATTTTTCAGCCGACCATAAAACATCCCCACCTTCTTTTTGCCAAAAAGAGAAACCCAAACTACCCCATTTGCCCCAATTCGGCACTGCTGTTGGTACATAAACGCGACGTCGACCAGAGGCTCTAAATTTATATTCTTGTAAAAAATCATCCCAATGTTGTCGAGTCCTCTGCGTTCGGGATGAGAACCCTCTCGTTGATGTACACTGATAAACCCTCCCCATCGGCTGCCGGTAGCCATAACAAAAACCTTCAATCGTGACTATTGAACCATTTCCTGCAACTACAAGCTTAGGATACCCTCTTAGCAGCAGCGCTGCCGCTGCTGCTTCGCTTCGAACAACGCGCGCTCTCTGTACGACGTCCGTCCTTCGTAAACCCCTGCGGGGGTGTACTTGAACGTAGCCGCGAGCCTCCGTTCCGACACCGGTGTTACTATACCGCGTATTTGACATCCAGTAAACTGGATGTGTAGTGATACTAGGTTGGCTCTCCCGGTGGGTATACAGCGTATTTACACTTGATAACGTGTTATCCGTATACCGTGAGTACACCTTCGGCGTCCGCGCAGCGGATTCTCCCGCTATGGTAACCCTGTGCCACCCTGCTCGAAATGACCATAAGCCTAATCTGCGTACGGGGGTGCGCACCCCTTCGTCCATGGGGGTCCGTGGGAAAGTCGCGTGTGTTGCCGCAGCGCTTTCCATAGTACGGCTGTGGCTATGAAAGAAGCGCTTCGCGGATCCACGCCTTGGTCCTGCGGGGGCCTTCGTATATGTGTGGGTGTATGTTTGTGAACCACGCGCTTCCTTGGGAGACCTAACATAACCTGCTGTGTACACCTCCAGTTTACTGGATGTCAAATACGCTGTATACCCAGTGAGCTCTTGGCGAAATTGAGGAGCTCTCTTTACGAAAAACTCACCATATTCCCCCAAATAGTAAAAGCGAGAAACAAACAAACGACACATACTACGTCGGCGGAGCCGCACTTGAAAGAAGCAAATACGTGGTATAATACCCATTGTCTTTACTTGAGAATAACGCCGCGTTGTAGGGGATCGAAGATTACCATCATATAACCGAGTAGGCGCACCATACCTATTCCCGTTACACAACGGCTGGTCGTGAACGTAAGTGCCCTTGAGCTCGCAGACAGCCCGATCAGAGTAACAATGGCAGCGTGTGCACTGTTTACGTAGGACTTGGAGCTTACGCACTCCGAAGCAAGGTACCGAGGTTTTGTTTCCGTAGTAAGGTCGTACTTGGTCTACATCTAGACGAGCGCCCTTTGGTAAGCGGTGCGAAACCTGGGGTTGGCCAGGTGCACGTGAGCCTACCAAAGGTAGAGCGTTCGTTGTCAACCAGCTAAAGGTTGGCTCCCGTGTACACATACTACGTCGGCGGAGCCGCACTTGAAAGATGCAAATACGTTGGATAACAGGCCTACCCCCGGTTACATAGCTTGTATTGAATGACGCAATCTGTGAGTTGGAACTCGAGGAGTAAGCTAGCACCAGTGAGCGGCTGCAAATTACGCACGCTTGTGCTCTGAAAGACGGCGAGCTCGATATGTCTTGTTTTCGAGCTACCCCAATCCTACTCACATACATGCATTCAGATACGCTGGCTGACTGAATTATACAACGTATTTGCTTCTTTCCATTGCGGCTCCGCCGACGTAGTATGTGTAAAGGCACCCCACCATACAACTGCACTGGCGGCGCACCCACAGCGCGGGTGTTGGTTGACAAACACGGTTGTGTAGAAAATTGTCTAACCTTACGTGCACTCTCTGCTACATTCGCAAAACTCTTCTGATTAGGTCGCATTTTACAATTCAAATAGGCAGCACCCGTTGGTTGTGAGGATGCGTGCGTCTCCGAAAGTCGTTGGATACTCGCGTCATTCCTTAACACAACCGAGCTCCCGATTTCAGGGTTACCGTATCGGGGTACCGCCCCATATCTTACACCCTTGTGCGGTTCATACACTCCGTTGAGGTCTGTTGCACTTGTCCCAACCGGATGCGACGGACCACCCAAGGCCACACTTGCTGAAAGACGTTCATGAGGCGCGCCCCTCTTGCGAATCCCACTACGCTGATTTCTGCCTGGGACGGACTTGGAGTTTGGTGTAGCAGCGCGCATGGCTATACAAGACAATCCAAAACGAAACCGTTCTCGCACTTGTCTAGTATAAACCCACCCCCCTATGCTTCCGCTCCCCGGGCGGGCAGGCGTATTAATCATCGAATTTCCAATCGAAGATGTCCGAAGGACGGTAATCCTCGAATTTACAATCGAAGATTGTGTATAAGTAAAACTCCTAGGCGTACGCTTGACCATCATCGTAGATGATGGTGATGGCAATCTTCGATTGCCCTGATCAACCTCCACATTGTGAAACATAAGTGAACTGTCTCTACTGGTTCGGTCCCAAAGTGCCGAGTCGCCTGGCGTGCTCGTACTAGATACTCCAACTTGAGGTTGGTCCGTCTGTTGTAAATTCGCACAATATCGTTCGGCCGTCCTTTGCCAATCGGGACCGTGCCCTTCCTTAGTTCGATTGCCAAAAAAAACAACGTAGTTAGAAGACAAACCTTGGAGTTGTTTTAACCTTAGGCCGGTTCCCCTTGCGGTGCTCAATCCACTCAACAAATCTAAACCAAACCTTGAACAAGACGTTATGCTACCCAAGTTTTTTTCGCTCACGTATTCTTGTATAGTCGATGACTGCGCACGTCCTCCGTATCCATATCGGCTATTCGAACTTGGACCACCCGCGCCGCGTGTGGTCGATACCTTATCCAACGTATTTGCATCCGTAGTATGTGTACCCTGAACCCCCCCCTTATACTGCGTATTTGACATCCTGTAACCTGGATGTGTAGTTGACCTCCTATCTACGTTAGTGTTTGGGGTCTTCGCTATTAACTTCCAAGTCTTTCTTATATTCGTCGTGACACCCCGGCCTTTCGTAAGAGGGGTGTTCCCTCCCCGACATCCGACTACCGTGCTTCCTAAATCTTGGATTGTCGTCCTGCGGGAATCGATGATTAACTGGTGAGCCCTTGGGTTGTTTCCGCTTGCTCTACCCCACCGTCGTTCCACCACTCTTGATTCTCCACCATATCCCCCACGTTGACAAGTAACAAGCGCAAATCCTAACCCTAGTTTAGCTTTCCAAGTCAAATCCGTTGCGTATGTAGCCAACAACGCTTTATATTTGCCTACTAAAAATAACGATTTTCGTATAATTAAATTTTTTATATGCTTGGGTTGCATCACTTGGCACGCTTCTTCTACATTGACAAACAGGGGCTTACCTGCATACCTTTTACCAAATCCACACGCGCCGTCCTTTGTAAGGGTTTGACCACACACCCCTCCAAAGGAAGGCGCGTGTGGGTGTAAACCCGCTTGATCCTCTAGATCTCTCCCTGCATCGTTCATCCATTTAGCTCCTCCGACTGCGTGTTGGTTAGTGGCTCGTAGCGTATGCTCGGCTTGTTCTCGTAACGAAAACCCCGAAGCGCGTGGTCCGAGTTTAGTGCGTAGTTGATTCAATTGTAACATGTGCGCATATCGCGCATACTGTCCCTCGTTATAAGATTGCACCTTATACAACGTATTTGCTTCTTTCAATTGCGGCTCCGCCGACGTAGTATGTGTACTCCCAGGGGTTACGCTCGAGGTGTGATCTAGGCCTTGACCCACCAACGCCGGGTTCCTTTGTATCGATGGAACTTGCGTACCGTCCTTCGGAAATCTTGGATTGTCGTCCTGCGGGAATAGATGATTTCCGGTATCTGCAACACCGGTTATACCTTGTAGTAAATCTTCAGATGCCTGTAAACCTGCACTAGCTGGTGATCCAAGATCACCAGCCTTGCTAGTCCTATCCTCACGCGCGTCTACGAAACCGAAATTGGGGAGCTTTTGATGGGCCAGGTTTACTTGCACAAATCCAACCTGATCTTGAGCTAACGCGCTTACTCTTGAACCTACGTCAAACCGAGCTCCTCGGTGTAACCCGAACGAAGCGTCGGTCTGCACTTGATCGACAAGCTTCACTGCCTCCTGGGTTTGTGCCCCACGCGCTTCCCTTGACTTCCATAGCACCAATTGAGACACAACGCCCAATATGTCTAATGGCTGAGCACGGCCTATTTTAGTACTTACGTTCTCCGAGTGACTAACGCATTGTCGGATTTCTGAGGAAATGACTTTCTTCGTAAACGTCCTACCTGCTGGTACGGAACTTAGCAAATATGGCCACTTCCAAACATAACAAGCCTCAATTTTCGCCCAAGGTTGAGCCACTATTTGATTGCTCATGTTCGAAGCAGAGTTGGGTTGGCTCAAAGATCCAACTTGTACCGAGTTGCTACCCGGATTTATGGAAGCCACCGGGTCAACTCCCGCACTCGCCTGGGTATTGTCAAATGTACCTACCCTTTCGTCCCTCTGTTGTGAATCAACCTTAAATTCACCAGAGCCGCTAGCCTGGACCAACTTTCCCCCCTTAGGGTTAGGATCGAGCCTGTGTCCTGAAGGACTCCGAAGGACGCAGTAGCGAAGTGCCCCCTCCCTCCGGTGAGGTATCAATGAGAATTCCGAACGGCGCGGACGCATTGTTGAAAGTAGTTGTGTATGATATAACGAACCGTACGGATCTTTTGTTAACAACCCATGCCAAATATAATTTAACAAATACAACCGATTTTTTTTTTTATGGAAGAATAATTTATGCATCCGCCGATAACTTTTTTCTTTCAATTGCGGACGTAATCCACCATATATCTTTTTTAGCAATTGCTTATTTCTAAGCATATAATAAGCTAACCGCTTATAACGCAAAGTCGAGCCTACGGCTTGTGCACTTTGACCCTCCAACGTGGCCTGAATTTGAACAAGACGTGTCTCTTCCGATGAGCGTCGGAACACTGGACGTAATTTAATATATTTTCTCAAATTTGCACGCGTCAACCGCCATTTGTCCGTCGAACAAGCCAATTGGTGTGAGTGTTGCCTCGACTCCACACTATCATAAGTCATCCTGGGTTTCAGTTTCAACGTGGTTGATGCCAGGCTCACATTACCCAACCTCTGGGTGTTGTCTCCTGTACGTTCCACCGACCCTTCCTTGCAAAGGACGTGCTCTGCTTGCTGAGCACCGTATGTGCGGTTGGTCACTCCGAGATAGCCCCGCCGTTGCAAAAAAACCAGCTTACCTTTCAGCCAACGGCGGCGACGGCGTCTAAGTAATACGGTTAATAACGGAAGCGTCAACGACAAACACACCCTCCTTCTTTCGGTTAAGTGTGCACACCCTTCGGGGGTGCTCACCGTCTCATCCGTGGGTGAATCGTTATAATGCGAGGTTCGAAGTTGTACCAAACTTCGGGTGGCTTGACTTGTTGTAGAATGATCTGCAGTCCTAACTGAGTGAGCCTTGCTATCCGAAAGGACTCTTCCCGCAACGCCTGCCCCCTGCAAGGGCAGGCGAGGACTTAATCGAACTGTCCGTTGCGCCGGAGCCTTAGATATACACGAACCTTCCACCTGTGTATTATACAACGTATTTGCTTCTTTCAAGTGCGGCTCCGCCGACGTAGTATGTGTACTGAATCCCGGACTTGGTGTGAGCTGGTTAGCCTGTACCAACTCCTGATATTGCGGAACAGACCCCCACCCTCGTTCAAAAGTCGGATACTCATAAAAATTAATAGGCTGAAACTCTTGAGTTTCATATAAAGGTCTCAAACTTTTCAAAATCTTTTTAGTTAATCTAAACTTTTTGACCTTCGACACAACTAATCGTGATGACGTAGAAGAAAAAAACCGAAGCATCGCACGACAACGTTGTTGTTTCGAAATTGCATATACACTGCTCATTGCAGATGTCGATGCCGCACTAACGTATCCTACATAGGATCTACTCAATGTTGGTACAGATTTAAACATTACACACATGGTATAAATGGGTTAGCTCCGTTAGGCTACACACTCTCTAATGGTGTGGTTTCCTCACACGCGGTTGCTCGTGTCTAGCACCCAACAGACCAAACTATACACCCCCGCAGGGTTCTGAACAAGCGCGTAGCACTCTGATTGGTGGTCGAAGATCACCATCATGAAGCGAAGCACGCCTACAACGGGCGCATGTCGGGGGTCGGGGGAGTGTGCAGTTCAGGTGGGCCTCTACATGCAACTTTATTCTCAATGGATGGCCTTCTTTTCCTAAGCTCTGCTTCGCGCCAGAGGTGAAGCTACGCGAGCGTAAGGGTGGAGGTCTTTCATAGACGCCCAAGCTGCTACGCTTTCCTTGGTCTCTGAAAGACGGCCTTCGTTCAGAAGCATAAGGTGCGGAGCACCAACACTGCCTTGTTACAGAAAGCACTCTTCATGGTGATCTTCGATCACCTTCAATAAGCATAAGGTGCGGAGCACCAGCACGGCCTTGTTACAGAAAGCCCTCTTCATGGTGATCTTCGATCACCATCAATAAGCATAAGAAGCCCTGAGGTTTCTGAAAGATATTCAAGACGCCTGCTCTCTCTTTCCGAAGGAAGCGCCAGAGGTGAAGCTTTCCGAAGGAAGCCGCCAGAGGTGAAGCTTTCCGAAGGAAGCCGAAGGACGCGCTTTTTTCAAAACAAGTTCGCTTCCTTCGGCTTCCTTCGGAAAGCCGCCAGAGGTGTAGCTTCCCGAAGGAAGCGAAGGACGCCCTTCCTTCGGGAGGAAGCCGACGGACGGAAACAAGTTCGCTTCCTTCGGAAAGCCGCCAGAGGTGAAGCTTTCCGAAGGAAGCCGAAGGACGCGCTTTTTTCAAAACAAGTTCGCTTCCTTCGGCTTCCTTCGGCTTCCTTCGGAAAGCCGCCACCCCGCCTGAGGTGAAGCTTCCCGAAGGAAGCCGAAGGAAGCGAAGGACGCCCTTCCTTCGGGAGGAAGCCGAAGGACGTGCTTTTTTCAAAACAAGTTTAACCTCTGGCGCTTCCTTCGGAAAGCCGCCAGTGGTGAAGCTTCCCGAAGGACGTTCGCTTCCTTCGGAAAGCCGCCACCCCGCCAGAGGTGAAGCTTTCCGAAGGAAGCCGCCAGAGGTGAAGCTTCCCGAAGGACGTTCAGAAAGCCGAAGGACGTGCTTTTTTCAAAACAAGTTCGCTTCCTTCGGCTTCCTAGGGAAAGCCGCCAGAGGTGAAGCTTCCCGAAGGACGTTCGCTTCCTTCGGAAAGCCGCCAGAGGTGAAGCTTTCCGAAGGAAGCCGAAGGAAGCCGAGCTTCTTTCAGAAAGCCGAAGGACGCGCTTTTTTCAAAACAAGTTCGCTTCCTTCGGAAAGCCGCCAGAGGTGAAGCTTCCCGAAGGACGTTCATCAAGCCGAAGGCAGCCGAAGGAAGCCCTTCCTTCGGGAGGACGCACGTCCCCCGCCAGAGGTGAAGCTTCCCGAAGGAAGCGAAGGACGCCCTTTCTGAACTTGTTTAAGAAAGCGCCAGAGGTTCCCGAAGGAAGCAACTTTTTCCCTTCCTTCGGGAAGCTTCACCTCTGGCGCTTAATTCGGGAAGACGGAGGAAGGATAGAACTTGTTGCACCGCGTAGCACTCTTCATGGTGATCGAAGATCACCATCAAGAAGCATAAGGTGCGTAGCTCCAGCACTCTTCATGGTGATCTTCGATCACCAACAACAAGTATAAAAAGCACCCACACTCTCGTCCTTCGGGAAGACGGAGGAAGGATACGTGCGTCTTTCCGAAGGAAGCGCGCTTGTTCCCTTCCTTCGGGAGGACGCACGTCCTCCCGAAGGAAGGGAACAAGTTCAGCTTCTTTCAGAAAGCCGCCAGAGGTGAAGCTTCCCGAAGGACGTTCAGAAAGCCCTTCCTTCGGGAGGACGCCCTAGCTGCTGCGCACTCCGTCCCCCGCTTTCTGCAAGAGAGCACTCTTCATGGTGATCGAAGATCACCATCAAGACCCCCGTAGGGGGTGGCTTACCCTCTGGCCGTCCGTCCTTCGTAAAGACATGGCGAGCTCGACCTCCCATAGGGAGCCCGGAGTGGGTGGTTCACTTACGTCCGTGCCCCAAAGGAAGCGAACGTCTTTCCGATGGACGCCCTTTCTGAACTTTTTCCCTTCCTTCGGGAGGACGCACGTCCTCCCGAAGGAAGGGAAGAAGCTTCACCTCTGGCGGGAGGACGCGCGTTTACCGAAGGAAGCAAAGGACGCCCTTGCTTCGTGAGTAAGAGAGTGCGTCCGTTGGAGTCTACCCGCTCTCTCTTCCTCCCGCCAGAGGTGAAGCTTTCCGAAGGACGTGCTTTTTTCAAAACAAGTTCGCTTCCCGAATGACGCGCTTCCTTCGGGAAGCTTCACCTCTGGCGGGAAGGGCGTCCTTCGGAAAGACGGACTTGTTTCAGAAAGGATACGCGTAACCTTACACCTAGCTGCTGCGCTTTCCTGAGTTTCCGTCCCCCGGAGGACGTACGTATTTCAGAGGGACGGAGGGGGACGGACGTCTTTCAGAGGGAAATGGTGATCTTCGATCACCATCATGGATGCGAATCCTTCGCTTTCTGAACTTCTTTCAGAAAGCCTCACCTCTGGCGCTTTCCGAAGGAAGCCGAAGGACGTGCGTCCTCCTGAACGAAGGGCGTCCTCCCGCCAGAGGTGAAGCTTCCCGAAGGAAGCCGCCAGAGGTTAAGCTTCTTTCAGAAACAAGTTCGCTTCCTTCGGGAAGGGCGTCCTTCGCTTCCTTCGGCTTTCTGAACTTGTTTCGCTTCCTTCGGAAAGCTTCACCTCTGGCGGGGTGGCGGCTTTCCGAAGGAAGCCGAAGGAAGCGAACTTGTTTTGAAAAAAGCGCGTCCTTCGGCTTTCTGAACGTCCTTCGGGAAGCTTAACCTCTGGCGGCTTCCTTCGGAAAGATTCACCTCTGGCGGAAAGCGGGGAACGGAGGTATTCCATGGCAGTTGCGTGTTGAACGCACTGACCTAATGCTGCGCGATCCTTTGGGTCGTAGATGATGGTGATGGCAATCTACGATCAAGTGTACTACACATACTGCGTAGGTCACCATCATCTTGGAGGATGTCCAATACGCTGTATTCAAGCAGGTAGTAAAGGCAAGTCGACCTAAGCCGCTCTGCTTCTTTCAGAAAGCCGTACGTACACGTTTGAGCGTATACGGCTTACACCCACCCTTTTGTGGGAATACACAAGCGCGCAGCTCTCAGTTCATAAACCTAGTGAACGATCTTCAATCGGATTTCGTTCTTATACGCTCAGGGTTCTCAAATTTTGTTGGATGGGCATACGACCCCGTGTTGAACAGCTGACGCAGGTCGCTCACTCTGGCACCACCAAATTTCTTTGAAAGGTATTGATCGTCGAGGGGAAAGTAAGTCCCATTCTCCATTGGCCTGTGATGGAAATTACATAATGCACGTTGTTTTCGTTGCCGCCCATAGACCAATGCAGCCAATCCGGTCACGCGCTGACCCCTTGTGTTTACGCTCGCGTAGCTTCACCTCTGGCGCGAAGCAGAGCTTAAGATGGAGAGTTGACCGTTGGCCATAACCCGACGATGCTGGGCCTTAGCAGGGTGAACCTCAAGGTCCTTACACTCACAGCCGATTACAGCACATCTGGCAAAGTAGCCCGCGGCGCGGTATAGAGAGAGGGTACGCCGACGAAGGAGGTCATCTAGGTCCCAACGCAGGAGGGAGGCGTCGGAGGAAAACCCCGAGGGTTTAGAGCGGATTGTTGCATTGGTGATCAGCGCTAACGAGGGCCCGTGCGGTCGCGCCACTTGCACCGGCGGGCCATACCGTCTCATTTCGCATCTCCCCTGCACCTTGTGGTTCTTTCGCCACATAGCTACTCGTGACGTAAGCCTCGATCAGCTCCTTGATTGCCGAATAAGAGCTCGAGCAATACCATCTGCGCTATAGGCGCGGGGTGCCCCATCTGGCTTGTTGGGTATACACGACCGAACTGTACAGCGTGGATTTTTCCAGTTTTAGGCCAGGTTTGTAAAACATGTAAAGCATAATTGTATTTACGGTTACCAGGTCCCGTACGCCCCACCCGACAAGCGTAACGTTATACAACGTAGTTGCATACGTAGTATAATCAGAGATCTCAAACGCTCTGCCATCCTGCAATATCCTCGTCTAGTGCTGCCAACACAGGGCCAGTACGACCGCAGTGCTGCTAGTTGAGTTAGGGGTCGGTTTACACGTACGTAAAGTACTAAGCGCTGCTTCGCGCCAGAGCTGAAGCTACGCGAGCGTAAAGTAAGGGATGATTCCCTACCTTGGCTAGGGCTGCGCAAACCTCCAGCGTGCTTCGCAGAGAGACATCGCCGGCTTGGGCCCAGTGGTCGGAGATTACGTACTCCCATACCAGTTGACCTAATTACGCTCGCGTAGCTTCAGCTCTGGCGCGAAGCAGAGCTTACCCCGTATCGACACTACCGCCCCGCACTGATGAGATCGTGGATGATGATCTTGGCGCACCGCGCCAAACAGCGCGGTGCACGTATTGACTAAACCAAGTTGATGTACCCGAAGGGTCAAGCAGGGAAAACAGTAGCGGAGTTCAATTTAGGCTAACCGCTTGCGATTGGCGGGCGACATTGGTGTCTACACCCGAAAGTGGTGTCGGGCTACCTTTTTGCTGCCGCATACAACAATGCCAACGGAGGACAAGAACAGTTTAACTTCAATTGAATCAATTTATTGCAACGCAACCATAAATGGGAAGGTTGCTTGATATAACGAACGAAACTCGACAATTCAGCTACACGTCCACTCTTGTCGCTATTGCCAGTTGATAGAGAATTGCGCTGACGTACACACGCTGCAGGGTCCGCCAATCGAGAAACCCCCCCACCTGTCGGGTTACCTTGGGGGTTACCTAGGACGCGCCTGGTTGTATTTTCACGTTTTCGCAGAATGTCGCTGACGTCCTTGGGCAGGGTTTCAAGATTAAGCGCCAAGTTATCCTTTGGTTGGCTTGGCCCTACCTGTGAAGCTTGAAGTGGCGACTGATAGGCGGTACGGGTTTTTTGTGCAGACTGTCCCACCATACTCGAGTTTTTTATGGCAGTACGGCTCAACGTCGATACATGATCAGTTGGCGCAGATAGGTTTGTTGAAGCTTTTCCCTCGGTCGGCTTATCTAAGGAACCTACACCCAAGTCAGCTAGCCAACCAGACAGCGAATGGTGTATGGTCAAATTTACACGGGAGCCGTGGATTGACCGAATGCGTCGAACACGCACAACCTTAGCACCACGACACGAGCCTAACCCTGGGTTGGTTTGACTCGTTGACCAACAAAAGGAGCTACGCTCAGTCCTACAAGTTTTTCGATCTGCAAGCACCTGATTGGTTATCAATCTTCCCGGCACGCACGAACCACTAGCGTAAGGGCGAGATTGCCGATTCAGGTACGACGACTGTGTATATCCATAGCTACCGCCATCCCTTGTAGCAACCAACTGTTGCTTATTGCGAAGTGCTGCGGGTTGATACCTTGATGTGCCAATCGAACGCCACCGCAATCTAACTAAGCTCAGCTTGGCCTTCCGACGTCTTGTGGTAACGCACGTGTTGCAAGAGCTACGTACCTCCGATCTGGAGCGTTCCGGTCCGTACGCCCTTCGGGCTGGCGGGCTAGCTATCCGCTGCAACAACGCTGGTGGTGCAGTGTAACCAAAGTGTAAGCTGAATTCAAAGAAACCCAACCGAGACAATTGCCAACCTTTTGACAACTTGACCACTTTATGCTTTGCGTACCAGAACGCTGCTTTCTGTAGTACACGCAGGCTGTCTACCTGTGAGGACGTAGGACGTACGTAAAGGTCGGGCATCCTTCGTACTGGATGATGAGGACCCTCCACAGTACCGCATACGGGCCGAGGTTGTGTCCGACTGTTCACTGAGAGGGAACCGACAGTTTCGTTAAGCGAGCTAACACCAGCCGAAGAAGCAAGAGAATACACACTACTTAACTTGGCAACGCGCTGGGAACAAAGTCTTTTTTTCGTTCGTACAGAACGAACCGGAGTATATACCCAGCGATTGGAGGAAGAAACTACAGGAAGCACACTTGCGGTTGATACTGGCGAAACCATGCTCGCCAGTAACGCGCGTGCTTCGGAAACGGGTGAAACTAACCGCACATCCTGTCCACTGGGTAATTGTTGTACGGATGTAACCCAAGTAGCACTCCGAGCAAAGGGCGTGTTCGATGATGTAGAGCCGTACGACGAACTACACCCGTAGTTCGCACCCGCGCTTCCGGTGGTTGCGCCACTATTACACATACTACGTCGGCGGAGCCGCTGGCAATTACGTTGTATAAATACGCCCGTATGGTGCACCAAAGGACTGTCCTGTCTATAGATAGAACGGAGATCAATGGCGTGGATGGTGCGATGATCTACAATTGCTACCTGTGGGCCAGAATCACGCACACTTGCCCCAGTTTTTACGAGGGCTTGTAAGGTTCCAAGTGGTGCGGCCGCGAATCGACTACTGGCCTTAGCACGCAAAAAATTGTCTTGACGTAATGACCGTTGCAACCACATAAACAAATATCCATTATCAGTCGACACACAGTTACTCAAGCCTAATGATTTCAACTTGAGCAAGCGACGATTGTGGTCCACATCAGCAGCACATTTGGGTGGGCTCCAAGATGCGGCATCTACGGTGTTGAGGCATCCGCCTTCGCTCTTACGATTAGATTCGTTTTTCATAAGTCTAACTTGGGAAGACCTCATCTTATCCCTACCCACCGCACCAGCTCTACTGGGCTGATGCCCTAGTGTACCTATCCTGGAGTCATCCATTACATACACGCTGTCCGTTGCATATGTGGCACCACCCGGCCGTATTCCCACAGGATGTAGCCGCCGCGTATCCGCTGCTACTACGCTTCGTTGACCCTTGCGGTCGTGCAATCCGGACATGGCATCCCCGAGCTGCGAACGTACCACCCAAACAGGACAATCTTGTACAAAAAACGCACACACAGTTCGGGTTGCCCTACGTGCAGTGTCGTTAACCGTTGATTTCCGGTACGTACGCCCAAAGTAGGGTCGGTCGGTTGCAGCTCTATGCAATACTGCACCGGTTGGGTCTATTGCAACAGGCGAACCAAAGGTTCGATTACACTCCCTAACTTGTATATCACATACCGTACGGGGATTACACCACTGCCTTTCTACTTGCGGAGTACACAAGCTTGGATTGTCGTCCTGTGGGAATCGATGATTATCAACCCTGATGCGTGAGCGTGATGCTGCTGATCTTGGATCAAAGATTCGACTACGATTGATAGTAAACTCCGCCTTTGCAGAACACACCTCTGCCTTGCGTTGGTGGGGTGTGCCTACACCGTGGTAAGTTGGAGGGGTAAAGCAGCCGCGCTTTCCAAAGGACGGAGGCTGCTTCGCTTCGCTGACCCCGGCGGGTGTGTACTTTGGCCTAGACGAAAACGGTGTAAGCGTAAAGCCCGAAAACGTCAAAGGTGCAGATTGAACCTGCTCATTATTCAATAACGTAGCCGCCAAGCAAAGTGTAGTGGCTGAGGCCTGGTCTTTCTTCGGTAGCAGCAGCGCGGTCGCTGCTGCTTCGCTTCGAATAACGCGCGCTCTCTGAAAGACGTCCTTACTTGGTAAACCCCTGTGGGGGTGTAATGTCCCCATGTCCCCGCCAACTGAGACAGGCCAGCTAGGCCTAGAACGTGCGTCAATCATCTGCACTGAACGTGCCGAATTAGCAGCAGCGTCTGCTCTGCTGCTTCGCTTCGCTGACCCCTGCGGGGGTGTAACGTACTCCCTCCGTGGTTTAGCCTCGAAAAAAAGAGATCGCGAGTTAAATAACCGGTTATCTATGCCACGAGCTTCACCACCCGGCCTAGTCCGTGCAGCCGCTACTTTGAGTTGAGGTTTTGCAAACTGCAAACGATCGACCTTCTTCAAGAATAACGCATACAGTGTAATAAAATAATCCAACAAGTCTTGAGGCGGCGTAGCCACATCCAACCTGCGGTTTTCTGGGCTATTTCTGGATTGTCCGGTCACACCAGGATCACCCGTAACTCCACGGTTGTTCTCGCGTGGGTCTCGGGACCCTGGAGACTCCTTGATATCCTCCTCAGTATAATTAGCTGCCAACTCGGCAACCCCTACCACTCCTTCTCTGGTTGTGGATACGGTAACCTTCGGTACGTGCGCAACCTCCGATGGTCTGGTTGGGTCTGCAGCTGTAGTTACTACAGGCGTACTCTGCGTATTGCCTTGTTTATTTACGCAGGTTGTGCTTTGCTTCGCCTCCCCACTCAAACTCTGGTTGGTATGCTTCACTTGATCCCACTCGACCTCTGATCCTCGATCTCCGAAGGACCCACGTTTACTTTTTATCTCCGATCTGGAGCTCGAAGATCGACAACTCCCAGAGTGCGTACCCGCTGCGCGCGTGGGAAACACAATATCCGAATATGTAAACGATGCTCGACTTTTTACTGATATTGACAAACCGTCCCAAAAATAGCCTCGTGGCCGGCCTCTGCCATCATAACTCCTCCTTCCTATGGATGAGTGTGAACACGCCTGCCTTTCCGATGTACCCCTTTGTTCGCTGGTGGGCTGTGCTCCACCTTCGAGGGTGCTTACCGGCTTCGCACACGCGCCACCGCTATTTGCGTGTACCTGATGTGAATTCAAACTGTATAACCTTGCACCAAACACCTTCCCGACGGACGTTCGGACCCCTGGGCTACATGTATAGGAATAGCCAAACGGCCTGCACCTTTGTCGAACGGATGGAACACCTTGGACTACTCCGCGAGCTTCGATCTCCATCTTAGTAAATAGCCCATCCCCCAACTTGCTTGAACTCGAACTGGTTACTGCCCTGGGACCAGGGGCGTGTCTCTGTTGAAATACCAACGTACCTTGCCTTGTGGTCAGCTCTTTAGAGGCCAACCCCCGCTCTGGCGTTGGACAGTCCCTTCTATTTACACATGCCGACATTGCGGACATGTGGTTGGGTTGTATTTTTACTCCATTACGAAAAAAAGACAAGGCACCTCCATGTCTTTTTTTCGTTGATAGTGATCGAGGCGCACCCTCTCGTTCACCTTGGCTCAACTTTGCTGGCATGCGTAGCTTGCCATCACCATCATCTACGAGGTTGGTCAAACCAAACCCCCCTCGGTAGGGTAGTGCATTCGGACGCAACCTTAGGTTACTATGCTCACACATTGAACCAACCGTAAGTTGGCCTGTGTCGCGTACGCCCTTGGGTTCGAAGAACGCGCTCTTCCCGTAAGTCGGTTGAATGTCGCGCCTATCTGAAAAACGTTGTAACCCCGCGGCTTTCCTTAACCCAACCTTTTGGTCAATAACACAAATGGGCACCTGCCTTTTTGAATACCGTAGGCCTGACCTAATTGCGGCAACTTGCTCTTTTTTGTTATGAAATTGACACCCAACAACCGTGCTCCGTAAATTGGCATGCTCTCTTAAACGAGATGCACCAATCTTGGGTTTTTTTATGCGATCAAAGTTCAACAAACGTGTATGCACCGGCGCATACGACACGGAATTTAACAGCCTCTCGTTCTTAAACAAAGTGTGGTGCGTGCGGGCGTAAGGAGTATAAACAACCGAGCTGCTTGTGCGCGATTCCGAATGCAGCAAATTACTCACTGATTGCGCACACGCGTAGCGGGTACTACCACTCCCCGCATAGTTATATAATTCAGCGCCGTTGGCTAAGCGTGGGTCAAGATTGATTAAACAACTTGTGGCGACAATATATTCACTTAAATATTTACGATAATACAAAAAATTCACGTGATTTCAATAAGCTACGACCTTATTGCGTAAGCATACTTACATACTGCGTATGTCACTAGATCAAGTGGAATACAGCGTATTGGACATCATCGAAGATGATGGTGACCTACGCAGTATGTGTAGTACACTTGATCGTAGGTTGCCATCACCTTCATCTACGATACAAAGTACCGCGCAGCCTAAGGTCTATGCGTGCTCTCTTTCCGAAGGAAGCCGCCAGAGGTAAAGCTTCCCGAAGGACGTTCGCTTCCTTCGGAAAGCCGCCACCCCGCCAGAGGTGAAGCTTCCCGAAGGAAGCCGAAGGACGCAGAGCTTCTTTCAGAAAGCCGCCACCCCGCCAGAGGTGAAGCTTCCCGAAGGAAGCCGAAGGACGCCGCCAGAGGTTAAGCTTACCGAAGGACGTTCGCTTCCTTCGGAAAGCCGCCAGAGGTGAAGCTTCCCGAAGGACGTTCGCTTCCTTCGGAAAGCCGCCAGAGGTGAAGCTTCCCGAAGGACGTTCATAAAAAAGTTGCTTCCTTCGGGAACCTCTGGCGCTTCCTTCGGAAAGCCGCCACCCCGCCAGAGGTGAAGCTTCCCGAAGGAAGCCGAAGGACGCCGAAGGAAAAAGTTGCTTCCTTCGGGAACCTCTGGCGCTTCCTTCGGAAAGCCGCCAGAGGTGAAGCTTCTTACAGAAAGCCGAAGGACGCCCTTCTTTCAGGAGGAAGCCGAAGGACGCCCTTCTTTCAGGAGGAAGCCGAAGGAAGCGAACTTGTTTCATCAAGCCCGCCAGAGGTGAAGCTTCTTCCCTTCCTTCGGGAGGACGCACGTCCTTCGGCTTCCTTCGGGAAGCGGGGAACGTAGACTCTGTAACAGCGACGTAACCTCCCCCTTTCCTAGAAGATCGGAGACTCTGTAGCAGCGACGGTACCACCCACTTCCGTAGGTAGCATGGATGTATTACCGAGACGTTCTTACCTCACTTCCTTCGGGGAACATAGTGCGTAGCCGCTTCACGTCTTTCAGAGACCAAGGAAAGCATAGCCGCGACTGACGTCTTTCAGAGACGCGCTAGCTGCTACGCTTTCCTTGGTCTCTGAAAGACGTGAAAGACGGCCTTCTTTCACAAGCACTCTTCATGGTGATCTTCGATCACCATCAATAAGCACGGCGTAGCACTCCGAAGGAAGTTGGATCTGCAGGGCAGATCAAGAAGCATAAGGTGTGGAGCACCAGCACTCTCTACCTTCGGCTTCCTTTGGAAAGACGGCCTTCTTTTAGAAGCACTCTTGGATCGCCATTCATTGTAAAGCAGATCAAGAAGCATAAGGTGCGGAGCACCAGCACTCGAAGAACGCGCGTTCTGAACTTGTTTCGCTTCCTTCGGGAAGCTTCACCTCTGGCGGCTTTCTGTAAGAAGCTGAACTTGTTTCATCACGCTTCACCTCTGGCGGGGTGGCGGCTTTCCGAAGGAAGCGAACTTGTTTCAGAAAGATCGGCTTCCTTCGGAAAGACGCGAGTATGATGGTGATCTTCGATCACCATGAAAGGCCTTCTTTCAGTAAGCACCCATAGTATACCAGAGGTTACCCTAGGATACGCGCGTCTTTCCGAAGGAAGCCGATCTTTCTGAAACAAGTTCAGCTTCTTTCAGAATGCCGTAGGTAGCCGTAGGACGCCCTAGCTGCTGCGCACTCCGTCCCCCGCTTTCCGAAGGAAGCCGAAGGACGTGCGTCCTCCTGAGCTTCTTTCAGAAAGGGCTTCCTTCGGCTTCCTTCGGAAAGCGCGACCCCCGCCAGAGGTGAAGCTTCTCCCCTTCCTTCGGGAGGACGCACGTCCTTCGGAAAGCGAGGGTAGGGCGTCCTTCGGCTTTCTGAACTTGTTTCGCTTCCTTCGGCTTCCTTCGGAAAGCTTCACCTCTGGCCGGGTGGCGGCTTGATGAACTTGTTCCCTTCCTTCGGGAGGACGCACGTCCTCCCGAAGGAAGGGAAGAAGCTTCACCTCTGGCGCTTCCTTCGGAAAGACGCGCGTATCCTTCCTCCATCTTCCCCAAGGAAAAGAGAGCGGATTTACCTCTGGGCTTGATGGACGTCATACATAGTGCGTCCGTTGGAGTCTACCCGATCTATGCAAGACGGAGTAAGTAGACGCGTAGTTCTCTCAGCAGCACCAGCGCTGCTGCTTCTTGATGGTGATCTTAGATCACCATCAAGAGTGCTGACGGTTACGTCTCCGTAGCACGGTCGTCAGTTAACCGATAGGCGAAGCAGGTAGGTTCAATTACTGCGTGCTGTCTGAAAGACGCAACTGCCATGGAATACATGTAATACCACCGTTCCCCGCATTCCGAAGGAAGCGAACTTGTTCCTTCGGGAAGCTCGGGCTTCTTCCCTTCCTTCGGAAAGCGCATGCATGATGGCGATCGAAGATCACCATTCAAGAGGTTACCATTGGTTGTCCGCCCCCCTCCGCCCCCCAACGCCCGTTGGGGGACGGAGGACTCCTTCCTCAGTCTTGCATAGATCGGGTGCTTATACGTGCTGACGTTCACGTCCGCGTGGATGGTGATCAAAGATCACCATCCACGCGGACGTGTAGGTCAGCACCCCTGGACCGTAAGCTGCGCGATCCTTTGGGAAGCAGATCGACGATCTGATTCCCAAAGGATCGCTCAGCATAAGATCAAGGAGCATAAGGTGCGGATCACCTGCACTCGTAAAAACGGCCTTCTTTCAGAAGCTTCTTTCAGAAGCATAAGGTGCGGAGCACCAGCACGCGTCTTTACGGCCGTCCCCCTTAGAACGGAGGGAACCGGAGAAAGGCTCGGACCTGCTTACGTTCTCCCAAAGCAAGGGCGTATTTCAGTAAGACGGACTAACCTAGGATTCGGTGGTCCTTTGGAAATCAAAAAGCACGCTTTAGAAAAGACGAGAAGGTAATCTTGGATCACAATCAAAAAGCTCATAACGCGTACCACGCCCACGAGGTGGAGGTGTAGTACTATACAGCGTAGTTGACATCCAGTAAGCTCTGCTTCGCTTCGCTATGCGGAGCATAAACTGGATGTGTAGTTGAGGGTGCTCCAAGATCACCAACTAAACGTTCATGCTGTTGACAGCACTGACGATTCAGTAGTGCACCCTGGCTCACTCTGTCCTGGCTCTTTGGGATTCACGCAGATACACACCCCCTGCAAGAGCGCCCCAGGTGACGTACACGTCCGCGTGATGGCAATCGGAGGTAGACATCACCCTCATCGACAATGAAGGTCAGCACTCCTCATGGTCACCTTAGGTGACCATCAAGGAGCCCACAGGTTTGCTTCACCTATGGCCGTCCTCGAAGGACGTAAGAAAAAAAGACATGGAGAGCTAGCACTCCAGTAGGGAGCCCATAGGGGGTGGTACACTTACGTCCGTGCCCCTACTAGCTGCTGCGCTTTCCTGAGTCTCCGTCCCTCGCGGGGGACGGATGTCTTTCAGAGGGAAGCGCTCCGAGTGCGTCCGTTGTAGTCTACCCGCTCTCTCTTTCCGAAGGAAGCGCCAGAGGTGAAGCTTCTTCCCTTCCTTCGGAAAGCGCCAGAGGTTCCCGAAGGAAGCAACTTTTTCCTTCGGGAAGCTCAGCTTTCTGTACGTCCTTCGGGAAGCTGAACTGGTTCCTTCGGAAAGACGGAGGGGGGGGGGTGGGGGGCTAACCTGTGGTGGGGATGGGCTTTGCCAATCCCCTACCTCTGGTTACCTCTTGAATGGTGAGCTTGGATCACCATCATGGATGCGCTTCCCTCTGAAAGAGGTACGTTACCCGCTTTCCCAAGGAAGCGAAGGAAGCGAACTTGTTCCCTTACTTCGGGAGGACGCACGTCCTTCGGGAAGCCCGCGTCCCCCGCCAGAGGTGAAGCTTCTTCACTTCCTTCGCTTCCTTGGGAAAGCGGGTAACGTAGGAATTACATGGCAGTTGCGTGTTGAACGCATAGACCTTAGGCTGCGCGGTCCTTTGGGAAGCAGATCGGATATGAAGGTGATGGCAATGTACGAACAAGTGTACACATACTGCGTAGGGCACCATCATCTTGGATGATGTCCAATACGCTGTAGCCACATACTGCGTATGTCACCATCATCATCGATGATGTCAATTACGATCAAGTGTACACATCCAGTTTATGCTCCGCATAGCGAAGCGAATCCGAGCTTACTGGATGTCAAATACGCTCAAGTGAACACATCCAATTTATGCTCCGCATAGCGAAGCCGAGCTTACTGAATGTCAAATACGCTCAAGTGAACACATCCAGTTTATGCTCCGCAAATCGAAGCGAATCCGAGCTTACTGGATGTCAAATACGATCAAGTGTATCACATACTGCGTAGGTCATACGCAGTATGTGTACTGACCGTAATAGTATAAGATGGTGATGGCAATCTTCGATTGCCATCAAACTCACATCCCCATGGTATCGAACCTTAACAATATTTTTTCAATTCGTCCATCACATTTTTACCGACACGATCTTGCTTAAAGTCTACGCGCTTTAACTCTTTGGCCACTGGCGTTAATACGCGGGAACCTTTGATCTTTTTCAATTTTAGATCAACCACCAATCCACGACCTTCACCATACTTGATCATTAAACCATTACCTCGAGAAATTTGCTGCTTTTGTGTTACAATTAAAACATGCAAAGGCCAACGATTTAATGCATTACCTCTCTGACTTCTGCCCCCTGATGAAGCAACGGCATCTTTGCCGCTATCTCCACCACGACCACTGCTCTCACTGCTTTTCTTACCACCACTTAGCTTGGAGCTACCATCTAAACTAGTTGCTTTTTTGTCCACCCCCCCACTCGTCCGGGATAAATTACTACTGCGCTTAGCTCCCAAGGTACGCAACTCGACGCCAGAAACTATCGTACCCACTTGACCACGAATACCATGAAGGCCACCACCTTTACCACGTTGGCGTCGACCAAATCGTTTTTGTTGATTGATTATTTTTATAAGATTGCTTCCACTATTGTCTGCAATTCTCAGCGTATATAATGTACGTACCTGTGTCCATAAACTTCCTACCTTACTTCGGAACCCACCTAATGGGTGAGCATAGGAACGTGTAGGGGAACACCGTTTACATTGACCATACCAGACAGATACTAGCATAAAAACTAACAAATAGGCATTGGCGTGCACGAAGTGATATACACCCACCCGCGCGGGGGTGGGGGGGTGTAGCTATCAACTCCGATGAGGAACGTTCCCTGCTTGAACGCTTTAATCCTCGATTTCCAAAGGACGTACAATCCAAGATTTACGAAGGACGGTAATCATCGAGTTACGCTCGCGTAGCTTCACCTCTGGCGCGAAGCAGAGCTTACAATCCAAGATTTACGAAGGACGGCTTCCTTCGGAAAGCGCCAGAGGTGAAGCTACGCGAGCGTAATCACGTGGACGTATGGTGTGGTCACCAAAAGCACACGTACTCCTTTGGAGTCCTAGCGTAGATTTGAACATCAGCCCTGAGGATAATCCTCTCTAAGCTCTGCTTCGCGCCAGAGGTGAAGCTACGCGAGCGTAAGAACACCTTACGCCAACAGTGCTGCAAATGACCCAAAGGTTGGGCGAGCTTCATTTATGACGCCGTCTCTTCCCGAAGGACGCAGGCCATACGCCCGTCCTTTGTTAGGCTATGACCCTCGTGCTAAAGCGAGATAAACGGAACTGACGATCAATAACTTGGACCCCAATTCTTGCGTCCGTTGGCGGCAGGCTACGATTCCATGATTAACCTACGGGAATGTGTACACGTAGACTATACGTACGTATTGACGTTCACGTACGCGTGGATGGTGATCAAAGATCACCAGCAAGTGTACACATACTGCGAAGGTCACCATCATCTTGGATGATGTCCAATACGCTGTATTACGCTCGCGTAGCTTCACCTCTGGCGCTTTCCAAAGGAAGCACATCCAGTTTATGCTCCGCATACACATACTACGTCGGCGGAGCCTCACTTGAAAGAAGCAAATACGTTGTATACACATACTACGTCGGCGGAGCCGCCCTTGAAAGAAGCAAATACGTTGTATAGCGATGTCTTTTTCCAAAGGACGTCCTTGCTTCGGAAGCAGAGCTTACTGGATGTCAAATACGATCAAGTGTTTCAAACATCATCTTCGATGATGTTGATCAAAGATTGTATACGCAGTATGTGACATACGCAGTATGTGTACCGATCTTATGCTTGTTGATGGTGATACAAGATCACCATGAAGAGTGCTACGCGGTCCTTTGGAAAGCAGATCGTCGATGATGATCCTAGATGATGACGCGACCTGAGGGAGTGCTTCGTAAGCACGCTAGTGCTCTTCAAAACGGCGAGCTCTTCTCCTTTGGGAAGCGAACTACCTGTAAGATGGACGTTCACATTTGCGCTTCCTACGGGGCACCCGCTATTTCAGAAGGAAACGCCGTCCCCCACAAGACGTAGGTTAGCCTCCGCTCTTTCAGAAATAAAGCCCCTAACTGAACTCATCTTGCTTGAATATCTTCAACAGGCGCACTTGGTAAACGAAAAGTAATTCCGTCTTGTTGTGCATCGATTTACGCAGTACGCGCAGCCAATCGGGACTGACGTACACGGATGTGCACCTACGGGCTGGGCACAACGTAAGGTTACCCCAGGGTCAACTAAGGTGACCATCGTTCACCTCGTGCGGCCGTTGGTGAACGCTGTGTTGGAGCGATGCTTCGCAGTACGTAAGTCTCCTGGATGGTTGCTAAAGGTGACCCTCTTGATAGAACGAAACTTAGTTTACGCTCGCGTAGCTTCACCTCTGGCGCGAAGCAGAGCTTAGTATACCAACGACGCTCAACTACACTGACTGTCTTTGATACCGCAGGTGATGCGTGTCTTGAAAAAAACATAAACCTTTGACTAGCCTGCGTCTCACTAAACGACGTAGGACGAGATTCAACTCCGGTGATAACCAGCTTTCCTTCGTAGTTCGGTGCACTCGTATTCGAATAAGCTCTGCTTCGCGCCAGAGGTGAAGCTACGCGCGCGTAAAACCCAAAAGAATAAAGTACCTCACATCCACCTCGGGCTCGTTCAGCAAAGACGGAGTCTCCCGACAATCATCATAACATCCGCGTACACCCCCGCAGGGTTCTTCAAGACGCAACTGCTGCGCATCCTTAGAGGTTACAATAGGTTAGCTCGCCATCCTAGCTGCTACCCGCTTTCCGAAGGAAGCTGAAGGACGTGCGTCCTCCCGAAGGAAGGGCTTCCTTAGGGAAGCTTCACCTCTGGCGGGGGAAGGCAGTCCTTACTACGAAGGAAGGGAGAGCTCGCCTTCATCCCAAAGCAAGGGAGCACTGCGTGCGTACCAGAAGTAGGGGATTGGCTTTGCCAATCCCCACCACAGGTTACCCTTCCCTCGCTTTCCCAAGGAAGCGAACTTGTTCCCTTCCTTGGGAAGGACGCACGTCCCCCGCCAGAGGTGAAGCTTCCCGAAGGAAGCCGAAGGACGCCGCCAGAGGTGAAGCTTTCCGAAGGACGCCGAGCTTCTTTCAGAAAGCCGAAGGACGCGCTTTTTTCAAAACAAGTTCAGAAAGCCGAAGGACGCGCTTTTTTCAAAACAAGTTGGCTTCCTTCGGAAAGCCGCCACCCCGCCAGAGGTGAAGCTTTCCGAAGGAAGCCGAAGGAAGCGAAGGACGCCCTTCCTTCGGGAGGAAGCCGAAGGACGCGCTTTTTTCAAAACAAGTTCATCAAGCCGAAGGACGCGCTTTTTTCAAAACAAGTTCAGAAAGCCGAAGAACGTGCTTTTTTCAAAACAAGTTCGCTTCCTTCGGCTTCCTTAGGAAAGCCGCCACCCCGCCAGAGGTGAAGCTTTCCGAAGGAAGCCGAAGGAAGCGAAGGACGCCCTTCCTTCGGGAGGAAGCCGAAGGACGCCCTTCCTTCGGGAGGAAGCCGAAGGACGCCCTTCCTTCGGGAGGAAGCCGAAGGACGTGCTTTTTTCAAAACAAGTTTAACCTCTGGCGCTTCCTTCGGAAAGCCGCCAGAGGTGAAGCTTCCCGAAGGACGTTCAGAAAAAAGTTGCTTCCTTCGGGAACCTCTGGCGCTTCCTTAGGGGGACGCGCTTTCCGAAGGAAGCGAACTTGTTTCTGAACGTCCTTCGGGAAGCTTCACCTCTGGCGGCTTTCTGAACTTGTTTTGAAAAAAGCGCGTCCTTCGGGAAGCTTCACCTCTGGCGGCGTCCTTCGGCTTCCTTCGGGAAGCTTCACCTCTGGCGGGGGACGCGCTTCCTTCGGGAATCCCGAGCTTGATGAAACAAGTTCAGCTTCTTTCAGAAAGCGAGTAACAGCTCGGACGTCTCAACATCAACAGCGTAGCTGATGATCATCAGATACAACCTAGCTGCTACGTTTTCCTTGGCCCGTGGATGGTGATGAAAGATCACCATGATCATCATCATCACCATCATATACGATGATGGTCAACACCCCTTGACCTTATGCTGCGCGCTCCTTTGGAAAGCAGATCGTATATGATGATCAAGGTGCATAAGGTGCGTAGCACCAGCACTCTCTTTCCGCCAGAGGTGAAGCTTTCCGAAGGAAGCGCCAGAGGTGTAACTTGTTTCTGAACGTCCTTCGGGAAGCTTCACCTCTGGCGGCTTCCTTCGGAAAGCTCTGCTTCCCTAAGGACGTGCGTCCTCCCGAAGGAAGGGCTTTCTGAACGTCCTTCGGGAAGCTTCACCTCTGGCGGCTTTCCGAAGGAAGCGAACTTGTTTCCGTCCTTCGGCTTCCTCCCGAAGGAAGGGCGTCCTTCGCTTCCTTCGGCTTCCTTCGGAAAGCTTCACCTCTGGCGGGGTGGCGGCTTTCTGAAAGAAGCTCGGCGTCCTTCGGCGTCCTTCGGAAAGCTTCACCTCTGGCGGCTTCCCGAAGGAAGGGAAGAAGCTTCACCTCTGGCGGCTTTCTGTAAGAAGCTGAACTTGTTTCTGAACGTCCTTCGGAAAGCTTCACCTCTGGCGGCTTGATGAACTTGTTTCGCTTCCTTCGGCTTCCTTCAGAAAGCTTCACCTCTGGCGGGGTGGCGCTTCCTTCGGAAAGCTTCACCTCTGGCGGCTTACTTGAAGAAGACGGCCTTATATCAGAAGCCCTATAGGATCGCCTTGCTTTGGAAAGCAGGTCGTAGATGATGGTGAGGGCAATCTTCGATCAAGTGTACTCTATCAGTGTGAGCTTAACGATAAGCAAACAAGCGCATCAAGTTCGTCGATCAATTTAGCTTCCAATGCGCGCTTAAACTCGGACTTGCGGTGGCGACTGAGCACACCACAAAGGTGCAAGCTAGACTGTGGAGTACGTATGCTATACACTTGTTCATTACTCCGTGAGTTTGAACTCGGTGAGTGCGTATTCGCCTGGAAAGCACGAGGTGCACTTTGATTTTTCACAACATAAAGCTTTTGATCTGAGGCGGTACGATACGCATTACCTTGGCTAATTGCATGCACCTTGATTGCATTGTTCCGGTATGAAGCACATAGGTCTACATCGCCGAGCGCACTAATGTTTGACCCTAACTTCCCATAATAAGCTTTCAGTGAACTTGACGTTGGTTGGTCTAGTTCACATGAACCAACCTGTGTTGGTCCTGGTATACTAACGTCCGAAGACCCGCACATTTCCGAAGAACATACGGACCTTCGTAAACAAACACCACCCGAGATTGCGTGAGGCGCAACTACACCTGGAGCACCTGATTGTACCGCGTCATTGACGGACACGTCGTTAACGTAACTGAACTTATCTACCTGTACCCTGGAATGACAGTGATCAGCCCACTCCAATACACCACCGAATTCGCAGGGGTCAGCGAAGCGAAGCAGCTGCGCAGGCGCAGCTGCTAAATCGCAAGATCTGATGCTAGGAAATAACGTATATGAACCTAGGCGGTCCCCCATGGAGCTGTAATCTAGCCACCCGCAGTCTTTCCGAGACAGGCGAGTAATACGCCCTACCGACAAGGCAAGGTTGCGGTCACACAATTCACCCAAACGACGCAAAGGTTCGCACAATATTGAATAGCTACTCGACCAAGAGCTCACCGTCGATCGGACCAGACGGTTAGGCTTATTTGCGTTACGAGCATATGACCCATTCACTGCATATACTCGACCAAATTTACTCGCCTTATCAAAGAAAGAGCGTACGCTGTGTAGTTGGTCAGTTATCCTCAAGGCCGAGAACGCGCATTGGACCGAAGACGCACACACCCATTGACTTTGTTTCGAAAAACCAGACACACACTCCACCTGGTGTATGCGGCTTCCTATAACAAACACGCGCTCCTTGTAGCCACATGCGCCTTCCGAAGAACGAATAGATTCGGTTACGGTAGACCTATGTTTTGGTTGGCCTGGTTTTCCTAGGATACGCGTATGTACAACCCCGCAGGGGTTTCCCAAGGACGGACGTCTTGAAGAGCGCGCGCGTTCTTCGAATTGAAGCAGCTGCGCTGGCGCTGCTGCTAATTTATGAGATTTTCCGCAGGACGTCCGTAAACTTGTACAGTCTTTCCGTAGGAAGAGAGGATGGCTATACCCAACAATACCGCGCGTTCTTCGAATCGCATGGACACGTGAATATGCTAGATAGCCGCGTACTGGTTGATTACACATACTGCGTATGTTTTTACGCTGTATAATCATCGATTCCCGCAGGTCGACAATCGAAGATTGTGTACTCCCCTCCGACGGACGGCGGGGTGAGCACACTCCTCCGTAGCCCGGCGATTGTATATTGTGTATACGAGAACGTGCACAGATTATAAGGGAAGATGTAGGGGCCCCCAGCTTTATAATCGAGCTGACGTGGGATATGACCGAACTCCACATAACTGAAGACCTCGTTATGAAAATTGAATGTAGCAGCAGCGCCTGCGCTGCTGCTTCACTTCGAAGAACGCGCGCTCTCGGAAAGACGTCCGTCCTTCGTAAACCCCTGCGGGTGTGTAATCCCATATTGACTATGCGATCTAAATGCAAACTCCTGTTGCGATTTAGGCTCGGTCCTGTATCCCGAATAACACTACCCTTCAGGCAGCCAGCTTGGCTGGCTGCCTTAACAAAGGCTACGGAGCGCACACTGTGCAATACTGTACGAGATCCACGAACCCTCGTCGTTACGGTTGATCTTGGCGAAAATAAACCGTTGTAAGGTTGAAACCCATAACTTCCGACTGTGTGCGATATACAGGCGCTAGTATTACGTGGCAATGCCTCACGTACTCGTCCATCGGCCACGTGTGCCACAAGATTATCGTTGATCACCGACCACGAGCGCACGCCGTAAAACGACCTAGTGTTCAGACGTGAGACTCCACGTTCATACATAGGAAAACCCACCTGACCCTCCGGTAACCCACTCAAGCTTTTAGTTGTACCCAAGGACGCGCTACGCGAGGTTAAGCTTGGCTCGGTCAACACGTTTACGTGCTTCTCCTCAGCAATACACACTGGCATGGGGTGGCCACGCCCTATGAATTGGGGGGGTATTGCGGTACAAGCTAGCACCCGCCCACGAATTGGGTACGCATTCAACACAGCAGAATGGTTAGTTAACCCACGCCAATTACGTCCGCTAGTGCTCTTCAAGACTGCGAGCTCGCAATGTCTTGTATTCGAGCTAATCCTCGATTCCCCAAGGACGTGGCCTGGCCACCCCTTGGTGGATGAGATCGAAGATTGTGTGCTTCCGAGATGCGCACCTCCACTGGGGGTTACCCCAAAACTTGATTGCCTTCCACTGGGAATCTCGCCCACCTGCCGACACTTGGCGTGCGGCGATGCGCCTCTAAGCCCGCTGGGTCCGGAGTACTTTGAGGTGCTTCGCCAAACGTAAGTAAACTTATTGCCATAGTGACGTAAAGCCTTTAGAGTACCTCCTCGGGCTATGATGGAGGTCCGTAGGTAGGAAAATAACCTACGCCTACGTGCCCTATAAAAAAGAGCGCGCGCTTCATGGTTGTTCTCGTCCTGTACCTGTTCTGGTGAGTGTTGCCGAAGGACGCACGTCCAATCACCAACCGCTGTACCTGGCCCCGTACTCTTGTCGTGATCACTCCTAACCGCAACTATTTCAACTCCCCTCCCAAGAGATTCAACTGGATTACCACCCTCCTTTGACACACACCCACTCGGTACCTGGATGCTCTTATTCCCCCAAGTCCCACCGTATTCCTTTTTGGCGTGTGTGCCCCACCCCGCCGTAGAGGTCACCATCCTCGGATATGATGGTGAACTTGGATCATGGTTTAGTCGGCTCATATTTCCAATCCCACTTGCAATCGCAGGCTGACTTTTCCCTGCCAACGGAGCCACACGCCGATCTGTACCTGCGGCTCGATTCTCATTTTCGTGTGTCGCTTTCCTGCTCGACACTGTCAATCCGCCAGTCCTCTGGCTAGACGGTGCGCTTGTGGCGCGTTCGGCTTGGGTGGATCCGCGCAACCGTAAAGTAGAAGCCGCGGATTGCGTTTCATTCAAAAACCAACGTAATAACAACTTGACTCGTTTCTGATGATCACTCCGCTTACCCAAGGACACCGTACGCGCACCTAAACTACCCAAGGACACCGACCTACGTACACGTGATCCTTCTAAATTTATTGCTAGTTGTACCCCAGCGTGAGCTGAAGGCACACCGTGTTCTTTTGCCACTTCATCCCTCCATGCAGTATCAAACTTGCCACCCCTGCTATAATTTGCACCAGCACTGGTAAAACTGTCATTTTTTTCAACCACCGTCGAACGTGCGTTATTTCCAACCCGAGACGCAACACTTCCAGATATAACATTTAGCTGCTCTTTCCATTTCAAAAATACTACACTTGCTGAAACCGGACGCTGCACCGAGCCGCTCGGCAATGAACCAGATAACACCGCATCTGGTTTGTGTAAAGTACGCACGGTAGGATTGACGGTCACGTTTGGCTGCATCGTCTCTGCGAATCCACCCAACCCAACACCTGTAAAGTACCCATCCGACTGTTTGTCCCCAACGTTCTCCGGAGACATGCGTCGTTCTTTCTGATGTCTATCATTAGACACGCGCCCACCGGCTGAACCTCCCTTAGGCTCACCGGATATGCGGGACGTCGTAGTCTTGAACGTAGCAGTTGTAGCTAGTTTTTCTGAGGGCTTCAGGCCCCCTCCAGTTTTAGATACTTTTGTTTCCGTGTAAAAAGGCAATAACCTCAAGAAGGCGCTATTTATTAAATACTCATAATTCACCATAGCTGTGGTATACGTTTTCATTTTACGTTTTCATAGATACGATCAAAGATCACCATCCTTCAATTCAACAAATTACTTGTCGCCTGATTGTGAATAGGGGCGTTCTCTTTTCGTCTGTACACATACAGCGCAGGTCACCATCATCTTCGATGTTGTCAACTACGCTGTATACCCGAAGGCTGCGCAGTTTACGGACTCACGCTGCGCAACTCTGTTGAGGTCTGGTTTATAAAAAATGCAACTGCCTGGGAATACCTCCGTTCCCCTCTGGAGAGGTAAGCGCCACCATTAAGCTCTGCTTCGCGCCAGAGGTGAAGCTACGCGAGCGTAATATGAGGGCAAGTGCTCTCTGTAGTATCATCTACGATGAGGGTCTGAGACGTTCGTCCCTGCTTTCCGAAGGAAGCGCCACCCCGCCAGAGGTGAAGCTTTCCAAAGGAAGCCGAAGGAAGCGAAGGACGCCCTTCCTTCGGGAGGAAGCCGAAGGACGCCCTTCCTTCGGGAGGAATCCGAAGGACGTGCTTTTTTCAAAACAAGTTCGCTTCCTTCGGCTTCCTTCGGAAAGCCGCCACCCCGCCAGAGGTGAAGCTTTCCGAATGAAGCCGCCAGAGGTGAAGCTTCCCGAAGGACGTTCGCTTCCTTCGGAAAGCCGCCAGAGGTGAAGCTTCCCGAAGGACGTTCAGAAAGCCGAAGGACGTGCTTTTTTCAAAACAAGTTCGCTTCCTTCGGAAAGCCGCCAGAGGTGAAGCTTCCCGAAGGACGTTCAGAAAGCCCTTCCTTCGGGAGGACGCACGTCCTTCGGCTTCCTTCGCTTCCTTCGGAAAGCGCCAGAGGTGAAGCTTTCCGAAGGAAGCGAAGGAAGCCGCCAGAGGTGAAGCTTCCCGAAGGACGTACAGAAAGCCCTTCCTTCGGGAGGACGCACGTCCTTCGGCTTCCTTCGCTTCCTTCGGAAAGTGCCACCCCGACAGAGGTGAAGCTTTCCGAAGGAAGCCGAGCTTCTTTCAGAAAGCCGAAGGAAGCGAAACAAGTTCAGAAAGCGAACGAAGCGACGGAAGCGAGCTTCTTCCCTTCCTTCAGGAGGACGCACGTCCTTCGGCTTCCTTCGCTTCCTTCGGAAAGCGCCAGAGGTGAAGCTTTCCGAAGGAAGCCGCCAGAGGTGAAGCTTCCCGAAGGACGTTCAGAAAGCCCGTGCTTCGGGAGGACGCACGTCCTTCGGCTTCCTCCCGAAGGAAGGGCGTCCTCCTTAGCTTCTTTCCGAAAGGGCGTCCTCCTGAGCTTCTTTCAGAAAGGGCGTCCTCCTGAGCTTCTTTCAGAAAGGGCGTTCTCCCGCCAGAGGTGAAGCTTCCCGAAGGAAGCGAAAGAAGTTCAGAAAGGGCGCCCTTCGTAAAGCGCCATAGGTGAAGCTTTCCGAAGGAAGCCCCTTCCTTCGGGAGGACGCACGTCCTACGGCTTCCTTCGGAAAGCGCCAGAGGTGTTGCTTCTTTCGGAAAGCGGTGAACGTACGTCTTTCAGAAGGACGCACTTTTCCGAAACACTCACAACCCACTCTACATTCGGACCCGAAGGCCTCACTTTTCCCAAAGAAGCAGAGCACGCTCCACCTTTGGAACGAACGCACTGCGCCTCTCCGCACGCCCATAATGATAACTGGCGCCGCCTCCTCCCTGCGGCCCGTGAACGACCTCGGTGTATGCACAACTGCACGACTGTCATACTTATCCTTATTTCAGATGCATACCTCTATCCAAAGAACACCACATATACACAATCTTGGATTGTACGTCCTTTGTAAGCTCTGCGTCGCGCCAGAGGTTAAGCTACGCGAGCGTAAATCGATGATTACCCTCCTTCGGTAATCTTGGATTGTACGTCCTTTGTAAGCTCGGCTTCGCGCCAGAGGTGAAGCTACGCGAGCGTGCCGCAGGCACACATTCTTCGAAGGCGCAGCCGCTGGCAAATTCGATAAAGAATACAGCGTATTGGACATCATCGAAGATGATGGTGACCTTCGCAGTATGTAACATACGCAGTATGTGATACACTTGATCGTATTTACGCTCGCGTAGCCGAGCTTTCACTTGATCGTAGTTGACATCATCGAAGAGGATGGTGACATACGCCGTATGTGTACACATCCAGTTTCTGCTCCGCATACACATACTACGTCGGCGGAGCCGCACTTGAAAGAAGCAAATACGTTGTATACACATACTACGTCGGCGGAGCCGCACTTGAAAGAAGCAAATACGTTGTATAGCCATGTCTTTTTACAAAGGACATCCTTCCTTCGGAAGCAGAGCTTACTGGATGTCAAATACGCTGTATAAGCTCTGCTTCGCGCCAGAGGTGAAGCTACGCGAGCGTAATCCCGTATAGCCGTTTTGTTGAAAACAACATACCTGACTCTACTCGCGTAGCACAGCTTAGTCAGTTTTCTAAAAGACGTACGTCCTTGATGGTGAACTAAGATCCCCATATCTGTCTGAGAGCGTGCTTTTTTTGCTTTCCAAAGGACCACCGAATCTGGGGTTAGTCCTTCTTTTCCGAAGGACGCGCGTTTCCCTAAGGAAGCAAAGGACGCACGTTTCCCGAAGGAAGCAAAAGACGCACGTCTTTGAAACACGCCCTTCCCACAAACAACGGAGTGCGGAGCCACGACTGGAACACGCCCTTTCTGAAATTCTTTCGCTTCCTTCGGGAAGCTTCACCTCTGGCGCTTTCCGAAGGAAGCGAAGGACGCCCTTTCTGAAAGAAGCTCAGGAGGACGTGCGTCCTCCCGAAGGAAGGGAACAAGTTGCTTCCTTCGGGAACCTCTGGCGCTTTCCGAAGGAAGCCGGAAAGCGGGCAACGTATACTCTGGTAGCTGCAACGGAAACACACCCCGACTTTGGGATGGCCACCATCTAATCATCATCAGCGTCGCTGATGATCTTCAGATACACCCTAACTGCTACGCTTTCCTTGGTCCGTGGATGGTGATCAAAGATCACCATGATCATCATCATCACCATCATCTACGATGATGGTCAGCACCCTTGCTGGTGATCGAAGATCACCATCAAGGCGCCCAGAGGTTTCTGAAAGACGCCCGCTCTACGAAGGACGTGCAACACGGAGGAAGCATAGGCCTTCTGTCATAAAGCACTGCGCATCGCTCTTAATGGTGATCTTGGTTCACCATCAAAAAGCATAAGGTGCGGAGCACCAGCACCCGCTCTCTCTTTCTGAACTTGTTTCGCTACCTTCGGCTTTCTGAACTTGTTTTGAAAAAAGCACGTCCTTCGGCTTCCTCCCGAAGGAAGGGCGTCCTTCGGCTTCCTCCCGAAGGAAGGGCGTCCTTCGGCTTCCTTCGGGAAGATTCACCTCTGGCGGGGTGGCGGCTTTCCGAAGGAAGCGAACGTCCTTCGGGAAGCTTCACCTCTGGCGCTTCCTTCGGAAAGCTTCACCTCTGGCGGGAATACGCAGGAAGGATACGCGCGTCTTTCCGAAGGAAGCCCAGCTTCTTTCAGAAAGAGAAGGACGCCCTTCCCGAAGGAAGGGAAGAAGCCCGCGACCTTCGGGCTTCTTTCAGAAAGCGGGTAGCAGCTTCACCTCTGGCGGAAGAATAAGGACGCCATTCCTTGGGGAGAAAGCCGAAGGACGCCCTAGCTGCTGAGCACTCCGTCCCTCTTAAAGACGTACGTTCCTCTGAAAGACGTACGTTACCCGCTTTCCGCCAGAGGTGAAGCTTCCCGAAGGAAGCGAAACAAGTTCGCTTCCTTCGGAAAGCGCCAGAGGTTCCCGAAGGAAGCAACTTTTTTCATCAAGCCCGCGTCCTTCGGGGGACGCGCATCCTTCGGGTAGCAGCACTGAAGCCGCCAGAGGTGAAGCTTCCCGAAGGAAGCCGCCTGAGGTGAAGCTTCCCGAAGGACGTTCAGAAAGCCGAAGGAAGCGAAACAAGTTCATAAAGAGAGCACTCTTGGATCGCCATCCTTTGGAAAGCAGATCGTCTATCTGCTTTCCAAAGGATCGCGCAGCATAATATCAAGAAGCCTAAGGTGCGGATTACACGCACTCGAAGAACGCGCGTCCTTCGGTATGACGCTAGGATGATGGTGATCTTCGATCACCATGAAAGGCCTTCTTTCATCAAGCCCAGAGGTTCAAGATTTTCAAGAAGCAACTGCTTCTTTCAATAAAGGTTACTAGCTCCCCAAAGGATAAGAGCTCGCACCCCCTACGGGCTCCCTACGGGAGTACGAGCTCTTATCCTTTGGGGAGCTAGTAACCTCTTGAATGGTGAACTTGGATCACCATCATTGATGCGCTTCCCGAAGGAAGCGCGGGGCATTTGCGTCTTGAAGATCTTGAAGAAACCTCTGGGCTTTGCGGACCAAGGACTGCGTCGCAGCGACGGACATCTCCGATGATGGCGACCCCTCCGCAGGGTTTCCGAATATCGGAAAGCGCGTAACCTATAGTTGCACACTTGCCCTTGCTTTGTAAACCTTCGGTTGGTTGACATTGGACGCGCGTGCGCAACCCAACCTATGGTAACCTCTGTGGCGTTCCTACAGCCTTCGGGGGACGTGCGAAGCAAAGCACACACACCACTCCAAAGGAAGGCGGGTGGATTTGGTCGGGGGGGCTCGCTCTCTGAAGATGGTCACCTTTCCAAAGGACGGTGACCATCCAAGAGCCAGTGCCCTCGGTGATCTTTCATAAAGCAGGCACCCCCCTTGGGGGTGAAATCACCATAATCGTCGCTGAGGTGACGTTCACGTCTGCGCTTCCTTCGGGGCACCGCGCGTCTTTCCGAAGGAAGAGAGCACGCCGTGACCATCATCCTAGCTGATGGTGATGGCAATCTACGATTGCTATCAATGCAGTGCTTCCTCTGATTTGCCGACGTGAACATCCCTCCCTACCTTGTGGGTCCGTACTGCTCCACAACTAGCGATTCTCGTGGTAGAACCCCGACACTGCGGTAATTTCGAGTTATGTACTCGCTCCATTATAACTCGGAGTTTCCTTGAAGTGAACTACAGTCCACGATTATACCGAGCTAGCCGCAACTTTACATTACGCATGCTCGTAACAACCAAATTCTCCATCTTACTTTTTAAACCTTTTTTTATAAAATGACGAATCATCCCTTTAACCATCCAATTACCAAAGATTGGTATTTTATTTGTATAAGCTCGTTTGCGATCCGATTTCCAACGTTGACGTGTAATTGAGCGTTTTTTTAATTTTTTATATTTAAACATCATAACAACCAACTCCCAAACCGACCAATACAGCCCCGTAAATTTACACCCCCGCAGGGCAAAGTCCGCGCGCCCCTCCTTCCTTTGCGAAGCGCGCAGCACGTGCTTTCCGAAGGAAGCGAACTTGTTTCGCTTCCTTCGGATAGCGAAGCAGCCGCCGTCCTTTGGAAAGCGCTGCTGCAAGTCATTCAATGAAGGGCATTCAGTTTTCCGAAGGACGGACTCGGTCGCGTGGAGGGCAATCGTAGATTGCCATGATCGTCAAGTGAACTGATATCATGTATGACCCCTATGATGGGTGCGACTACCAAACAGTGCAGGCGTCGGCCTATTGGTACACCCTCTCTGGGTTAGGAACTAGGGTGCGTTGTATAGCACTTGCTTGCTCTGTCCATCATCGTAGATATTCGTCGCTACCACGCTTTCCTTGGTCGGCGTAGCACGGCGAAGCACGGCGAAGCACGGCGAAGCACGGCGTAGCACGGCGTAGCACGGCGTAGCACGGCGTAGCACGGCGTAGCACGGCGTAGCACGGCGTAGCACGGCGTAGCACGGCGTAGCACGGCGTAGCACGGCGTAGCACGGCGAAGCTCTGCGTAGCACGGCGTAGCACGGCGGAGCACGGCGTAGCACGGCGTAGCACGGCGTAGCACGGCGTAGCACGGCGTAGCACGGCGTAGCACGGCGTAGCACGGCGAAGCTCTGCGTAGCACGGCGTAGCACGGCGTAGCACGGCGTAGCACGGCGTAGCACGGCGTAGCACGGCGTAGCACGGCGTAGCACGGCGTAGCACGGCGTAGCACGGCGTAGCACGGCGAAGCACGGCGTAGCACGGCGTAGCACGGCGTAGCACGGCGTAGCACGGCGTAGCACGGCGTAGCACGGCGTAGCACGGCGTAGCACGCTCTACCTTCGGCTTCCTTCGGGAAGACGGCCTTCTTTCAGAAAGCACCCATAGTATACCAGAGGATACACGTAGTTCACGTCGTGAACGTAAGTGAACTGACCATCATCCTCGATGATGGTCAGCACCCTTGATGGTGATCGAAGATCACCATCAAAGCGCCCAGAGGTTTATGAAAAACGCAACAGCCCTGGAATACCTCCGTCCCGCTCCGTCCCCCGCTTTCTGAACTTGTTTCGCTTCCTTCGGGAAGCTTCACCTCTGGCGCTTTCCGAAGGAAGCGAAGGACGCCCTTTCTGAAAGAAGCTCAGGAGGTCGTGCGTCCTCCCGAAGGAAGGGAAGAAGCCCGCCAGAGGTGAAGCTTCTTTCAGAAAGCGGGGACGCGGGGGACGGAGGGGGACAGAGGGGGACGTACGTCTTTCAGAAGGAAGCGCATCACTAGAGGTTACCAGAGGTAGGGAATAGGCAAAGCCAATCCCCACCACAGGTTTGCCGTCCCTCTACGTTCTTCGGGTAACGGAGGAAGGTTACGCGTGGAAGGTGATCAAAGATCACCATCACCATCATCTACAATGATGGTCAGCAACCCTTGATCTTATGCTGCGCGATCCTTTGTAAAGCAGATCGTCGATCTGCTTTCCAAAGGATCGCGCAGCATAAGATCAAGGAGCCAAGAGGTTAGCTTCACCGCTGGCCGTCCGTCCTTAGGAAAGACATGGCGAGCTCGCACTCCTGTAGGGAGCCCGTAGGGGGTGGTTCACTTACGTCTGTGCCCCTCCGTTCCCCGAGCTTCTTTCAGAAAGCGGGGGACGGAGGGTAACGGAGGTATTCCCTGGCAGTTGCGTCTTGAATAAAGCACGCAGTGACTCCAAGGGTCGCACTCGCTTTCTGAAAGAAGCTTCACCTCTGTCGGCTTTCTGAAAGAAGCTGAACTTGTTCCTTCGGCTTCCCGAAGGAAGGGAAGAAGCTTCACCTCTGGCGCTTCCTTCGGAAAGACGCGCGCAGCACCCCTTGACCTTATGCTGCGCGATCCTTTGGAAAGCAGATCGACGATCTGCTTTCCAAAGGACAGCGTAGCGCTCTTGATGGTGATCTTGGACCACCATCAAGAAGAACAAGGAACACCGCGTAGCACGCAGTGACCATCAGCGTAGATGATGGTGATGGCAATCTACGATTAAGTGGACTGACCATCATCTACGATGATGGTGATGGCAATCTACGATTAAGTGGACTACGCCGTCTTTCCGAAGGAAGAGCGTGCAGGTGCTCCGCACCTTGTGCTTGTTGATGGTGATCGAAGAACACCATCAAGAGTGCTGGCGTTCACCTACCCGTGGATCAAAGAGCACCATGATCATCACCATCATCGACGAGCTGCTATCCAAAGGATCGCGCAGCATAAGATCAAGAAGCACCGCGTAGCACTCGGTAAGTGAAATACGCGGTGCTTCTTGATGGTGATCTTCGATCACCAGGAAGAGTGCTACGCGTATCATCTGGTATCCTATGGGTGCTTGATGAAAGAAGGCCTATCCTTCCTCCGACTTGCATAGAGCGGGTAGACTCCAACGGACGCACTCTCTTCCTTCGGAAAGACGGCCTTCTTTCATCAAGCCCAGAGGTTTCTGAAACACGCAACTGCCTTGGAATACCTCCGTTCCCCTCCGCGGGGGACGGAGGGGGACGGAGGGGGACGGAGAGGGACGGACGTCTTTCAGAGGGAAGCGCATCAATGATGGTGATCGAAGATCACCATTCAAGAGGTGACCCGCTCTCTCTTCCCGAGCTTCTTTCAGAAAGCGCGTTCCCCGAAGGACGCGCTTCCTTCGGGAGGACGCACGTCCTCCTGAGCTTCTTTCAGAAAGGGCGTCCTTCGCTTCCTTCGGAAAGCGCCAGAGGTGAAGCTTTCCGAAGGAAGCCGCCAGAGGTTAAGCTTCTTTCAGAAAAAAGTTGCTTCCTTCGGGAACCTCTGGCGCTTCCTTCGGGAAGGGCGTCCTTCGCTTCCTTCGGAAAGCGGGGAACGTACGTCTTGAAGAGGAACGGAGGGAAACGTAGTGCGCAGCTGCTAGGAAGCCGCCAGAGGTGAAGCTTCCCGAAGGAACAAGTTCGCTTCCTTCGGAAAGAGAGCACGCATAGACCTTATGCTGCGCGATCCTTTGGAAAGCAGATCGTCGATGAGTGTGCTGGCAATCAAGTGTACACAATCTTCGGTCCTTTGGAAATCGAGGATTAAGCTCTGCTTCGCGCCAGATGTGAAGCTACGCGAGCGTACCACCCCCTACGGGCTCCCTACGGGCTCCCTACGGGCTCCCTACGGGCTCCCTACGGGCTCCCTACGGGCTCCCTACGGGCTCCCTACGGGCTCCCTACGGGCTCCCTACGGGCTCCCTACGGGCTCCCTACGGGAGAGCGAGCTCTTATCATTTGGGGAGAGAGTAACCTCTTAAATGGTGATCTTGGATCACCATCAATGAGGCGATTCCCGAAGGAAGCGCGGGGCAGTTGCGTCTTGAAGATTTTGAAGAAACCTCTGGGCTTGATGAAAGAAGGCCTGTCCTTCCTCCGTCTTGCAGAGAGCGGGTGCTTTCTGAAATAAGGCCGTCTTTCCGAAGGAAGAGCGTGCTGGTGCTCCGCACCTTATGAGTCTTGATCACCAGCCTTTGGAAAGCAGATCGTCGATCTGCTTTCCAAAGGATGGCGATACATCTTCCTTCGGAGTGCTGCGCAGTGCTTTCGGAAAGAAGGCCTTTCATGGCAATCGAAGATCACCATCATCCTTGCGTCTTGAAGAGTGCTGGTGCTCCGCACCTTATGCTTCTTGATCCTCATTTACGGTGATCGAATATCACCATCAAGAGAGCGGCGCCGTGCTTTCTGAAAGAAGGCCGGGCTTCGCCGGGCTTCTTCGCAGTGCTTCGTAGACCAAGGAAAGCGTAGCAGCTCGTGCGTCAATAAGATGGTCATCTTAGATCAAAACACGTCCGTCCTTCGTAAAAGAAGGCCTAACCTTCCTCCGTCTTTCCGCCAGAGGTGAAGCTTCCCGAAGGAAGCCCGTGCTACGGGAGGACGCACGTCCTTCGGCTTCCTTCGGAAAGCGCCAGAGGTGAAGCTTCCCGAAGGAAGCCCGTGCTACGGGAGGACGCACGTCCCCCGCCAGAGGTGAAGCTTCTTCCATTCCTTCGGGAGGACGCACGTCCCCCGCCAGAGGTGAAGCTTTCCGACGGAAGCGCCACCCCGCCAGAGGTGAAGCTTTCCGAAGGAAGCCGAAGGAAGCCGAAGGAAGCCGAAGGAAGCCGAAGGACGTGCTTTTTTCAAAACAAGTTCGCTTCCTTCGGAAAGCCGCCACCCCGCCAGAGGTGAAGCTTTCCGAAGGAAGCCGAAGGTAGCCGAAGGACGCGCTTTTTTCAAAACAAGTTCGCTTCCTTCGGAAAGCCGCCAGAGGTGAAGCTTCCCGAAGGACGTTCAGAAACAAGTTTAGCTTTTTTCAGAAAGCCGCCAGAGGTGAAGCTTTCCGAAGGAAGCGCCACCCCGCCAGAGGTGAAGCTTCCCGAAGGAAGCCGAAGGACGGAAACAAGTTCGCTTCCTTCGGAAAGCCGCCACCCCGCCAGAGGTGAAGCTTTCCGAAGGAAGCCGAAGGAAGCGAAACAAGTTCATCAAGCCGAGCTTCTTTCAGAAACAAGTTCGCTTCCCGAAGGACGTGAACTTGTTTCTGAAAGAAGCTCGGCTTGATGAACTTGTTTCAGAAAGCTTCACCTCTGTCGGCTTCCTTCGGGAAGCTTCACCTCTGGCGCTTCCTTCGGAAAGAGAGAGCGGCTCCTTTGGAAAGCTTGCACGTGCTGGTGAGCTTCGATCGACATCAAAAAGCTCGCTTACTTCGGAAAGCGAAGCACGCATCCACCGAACACACGACGTGTCTTTATATGAAAGACGTACGTTCCACAAAGCACCAGCTTCTTTTCGAGATATGCGAAGCAGGTTGTAGATGATGAACCTAGAGACGCCCTACTAGCATAAGGACGGAACTCACCCGCGCTTTCAGAAGGATAGACGTAACGTTCACCTAGGGTGAACGTGATCCTTATCTTCGATGAAGCACGCAGTGCTCGTCACTACAGACGCACCTAGGGTGCATAAATTTACGCCAAAAATTGTAAACCTGTAAGTGTGTCTCTATCCAACCTTAGGCTTTCCTCCGTACAACGAGGGTCATGCAACGGCACGCCCATCTGCCGGCGGCCGGTGGAGGCGTGAGTCGCTTCGCGTACCCAGCAAAGAGTCCCGAAGTTACTGCGTCTTTCGAAGCACCTTGAGCATCACGGCCGATCTCGAGAAGGAGTCCAAATGCAAGCGACGCACTAGCCTTGTTGCAGAGAAATCGCAACACTGCGCGTTAGTAGCTTGCACCCCAAAGGATAAGAGCTAGCATTCTTGAAGAGCACTAGCGTGCGTATGAAGTACTGGAGTACGTGGAATCCGTTGCACTGTACCAGCCGCGTACATTAGGTTCCTGCAAATAATGAAGGCTAAAACGAATTACGATACAGCTGTCCGTCGTTTTTTTATGTCTAAATGCCGTCGAAATAATTTCCCCGCAAACAATCGTTGTTTAACGGCCAACTCATTTTTTGATCCATGAATTGCATACACGCCATAATCCGTTAAATTAGGAATAATACCAGAACGTTTATAAGGACTACATGGTTGTAATCTTAACAAATTGGCCATCCAAGTACCCAACCGTTGTTTATAAACGGGTAACCCCAATGTAACTAAATGTACCGTTCGATTTTTACGGATTGTAATACCAAGGCTACCTACAACATCTTGACGGTTTTGATAACTATTACCCAAACGCATAGCTAAATAAGTTTTACCATTAAAACGCGATTCGCCCCAGCTGCCGAACGATGTACGGGCCGTCCCATCTTGTCTGTCCAAATGTTCAGTACCTAAATGAGCAAAGTTTAAAAGCCGGCTTTTTATGTCTATGCCAGATGTGACGCATTGCCCAACTGCGTATATTGAGTTGCTCCCACGTAACAGCAACGATTGTGAGGAACATACTGCATTTCGGGCAACAGCGATGTTTATCCTCTTCACACCCCGGTTACACATACTACGTATGCAAATACGTTGTATAACCGTAGGTGAGTGCACACTCGCTGAACGGCTGGCTGTATGCGTACCGGACACACACCGCATGCCTTTGAGGCGTGTGTTCTCCCCTTCGGCGAGGGGGTAATTCGATGATTTGGGTTGCCACTTACTATACAACGTATTTGCTTCTTTCAAGTGCGGCTCCGCCGACGTAGTATGTGTAGGGCTGGTTAGGTTAGACGAGTCCGTTGCTTCTTGCACTGTGACCGCAGTTTTACTCGAGCTTCGCGCGCCAGTTGGAAGAGTTACACCCATAAACCACGACACATTTATCATCGAGTCCCGCAGGCCGACAAACCAAGATTTCCGAAGGACGGTACTCACGACGTCTGCACCCGCTGCGCGGGTGCTCGACTGCAGAGAGCCCAACCTTACAGCCTCCTCCTTATAAAACCCGGAGTCCCGGTTGGGTCCGATTTGCTCATTCTCTACACACACCTCATTCCTTTGAGGCGTATCTACCTGGACCACCGTACCCTGGCGGGGGGGTAATCCGAAAGCACGCGCGTTTCTTGGCGTGGATTTTGTTGCATTTGACAACAACTGAACTTTCCATCCCCGACGATGATAACCTATTATATCCACTTCACCATGAACTAACCACTCACCGTCAGTCGTCATTGCGTCGCAATGGGGCGCTCGCGCTCCCAGCGGACGAACCTTGGCTTGGTTGCATCTTTGAGCTACCCCAACCTTTTGTAGGCCAGGTTCACTGGATCCTACCGACGACTTGCGTACACTGACAAGGCGCTTTACGACGCTAGGCGTCCAATAACATCGTCTCTCTGCTCCAACCTGTGGTTGGCCTAATGCACTATACTGCGTATTTGACATCCAGTTAACTGGATGTGTACTCTGCTCCCCGAAGGGCGCATCCGGGTTTAGGGTGCGCCCATCCCGAACATGCGACTGCACCAGACCGTAGCTTTGTGACTGCGTCCCCGCAGTGTACGGAAGCTTGTTATCTGAAATTACATCAGGGTTCCTCCAGTGCTGCGGGCGTTTATACGCGTGGGACGCACGTTGGCTCCCCAAGACACTATGTACAGGCGCACCCATCTCGCCTTGAGCCTCACGTTGATCAGTGCTTTCAGCACCTTGAATCTGGCTATCAATGGGATATAGGCTACGTACATAAATTTTATGTGTTATGGATACTGTTTTGCGTTGTACTGCCGAGGTCAATAGCTTACGCACCCCGCATTCCTTTGAGGCCTGTAGGCCATGCCCCCTGTCCCCCTGCGGTGGGGTCACCTTCCTCGTCGAGGAGGGTGATGGTGATCTTGGATCACCATCATATAGCTTAGGGGAAAGATCCCCAAACCTATCAACGGAAATGCACGAATCTTTAGCTCGAAAAAAAGACATGGCGAGCTCACCTTCTTGAAGAGCACTAGCGTGCGTATCCCCCAGCTTGTTATAAGTATGAACTGTTACTTGTTTTTGGGTTGTCTCAAAGTTATGCGGTATGTTCAAAATTTCCTCAACACTAACGTGCACTGTACGCGAACAATAGGATAATCCGCGAAGCGGAGCTGCAAGAACTCCATTAACCAATGGCCAACTTGGTGGGTTCACTCTATGGCCGCCAAATTGGATAACACTACGTGACGCCTTGGGGATACAGCCTGTATAATCTCGGCAGTACCGCCATACAAAAGAACCACTCGTGATATCCTCGCATAAGCTAATAAAATTCCCGCACTTTGGGTAGGCACGCACGCCCGTCTTAACACAACCAACTCTCGTAACGCCTAAGCTTTGCTTGTAAATATTCGTACCCCTCAACCCCCTCGACCACATCTTGGATTCGCTACGCGAACGCCAACTAGGCCGTAAACTATGCAGACCTTGGACAATTCCAAGGTGGTGTCGTTGTGAGCGTTGCTCACGTAAATAAACTGAGCACCTACTTGTTTTAACTGACATGATTGCATCTATCGCAGACATGCGCATTCATATATGCTCTGATTAAGCTCTGCTTCGCGCCAGAGCTGAAGCTACGCGAGCGTAACGTGCGGTAACTATAGAGCCCATTATGGATGAGCGTATTGTACGCTTTCTTCAAGATCACCGCGGTCTCTGTATCTGGTCTGGTAGAGCGTAACTACCAACCTTCGGTTATACTGGTTTTACGCATCCACAATATCTTCCAGCTACGTTTCTCCGCCCTACGTGCGTCTTTACGCTCGCGTAGCTTCAACTCTGGCGCGAAGCAGAGCTTAATTTTCAAAGGAGCGAATATTGTGTACTACACATACTGCGTAGGTCACCATCATCTTCGATGATGATCAATACGCTGTATTTACGCTCGCGTAGCTACACCTCTGGCGCGAAGCAGCGCTAAGGAAAAGCGGCAAAGCGTCCGGCCTGTGGATAGGTTACGCGTAAGCTACGCACTCCTTTCCAAAGCACCCGCTCTCTCTTTCCGAAGGAAGCGCCAGAGGTGAAGCTTCTTCCCTTCCTTCGGGAGGACGCACGTCCTCCCGAAGGAAGGGAAGAAGTACAGAAAGCGCCAGAGGTTCCCGAAGGAAGCAACTTTTTTCTGAACGTCCTTCGGGAAGCTTCACCTCTGGCGGCTTTCCGAAGGAAGCGAACTTGTTTCGCTTCCTTCGGCTTTCTGAACTTGTTTTGAAAAAAGCACGTTCTTCGGCTTCCTCCCGAAGGAAGGGCGTCCTTCGGCTTCCTCCCGAAGGAAGGGCGTCCTTCGCTTCCTTCGGCTTCCTTCGGAAAGCTTCACCTCTGGCGGGGTGGCGGCTTTCCGAAGGAAGCTCGGCGTCCTTCGGCGTCCTTCGGAAAGCTTCACCTCTGGCGGGGTGGCGGCTTTCCGAAGGAAGCCGAAGGAAGCCGAAGGAAGCCGAAGGAAGCGAACTTGTTTTGAAAAAAGCACGTCCTTCGGCTTCCTCCCGAAGGAAGGGCGTCCTTCGGCTTCCTCCCGAAGGAAGGGCGTCATTCGCTTCCTTCGGGAAGCTTCACCTCTGGCGGGGTGGCGCTTCCTTCGGAAAGCTTCACCTCTGGCGGGGGACGTGCGTCCTCCCGAAGGAAGGGAAGAAGTTCGCTTCCTTCGGAAAGCCGCCCCGAGGTGAAGCTTCCCGTAATAAGCGATACAAGTTCATCAAGCCGCCAGAGGTGAAGCTTCTTTCACAAATGGAGAGCGGGTGCTTATTTTGCTACGCAGTGGTTCTTGATGGTGATCCAAGATCACCATCAAGAGTGCTTCTGAAAGAAGGCCGTCTTTCCGAAGGAAGAGCGTGCTGGTGCTCCGCACCTTCTGCTTCTTGATGGTGATCCAAGATCACCATGAAGAGTGCTACGCGGTGCTTGATGAAACAAGCCCGTGCTTTCAGAAAGAAGGCCGTACCTTCTGCTTCTTGATGGTGATCCAAGATCACCATGAAGAGTGCTGCGCAGTGCTTTCCGAAGGAAGAGAAACAAGGCAGTGCTGGTGCTCCGCACCTTCGCCTTGCTTCTTGATGGTGATCCAAGATCACCATGAAGAGTGCTTCTGAACGAAGGCCGTCTTGAAGAGACCAAGTAAAGCGTAGCTGCGACGGCAAGCACCCAGAGGCTACCATTGGTTACCTGCGTATACGCCATATTTACGAAAGCACGTTGTGAACTTGAATTACTCAAATTTACATAACAGTATACCTCCCAAGGCGCGACGCCGTTTTGTAGCGTTCATGTTGTTCAAAGATGGACATGACCGTGTGCCAACTTGACGCGGATCTACTTGCGACGACCCTCTCACTAACACACCTGCGCCACTTGGCAACTTGGTCGGTTGCTTTGGACGCTCGCGCTGTAACCTAATCTGGTTGTTGGATAGCTCTCGTATAGAGGACGTTTCCCTAATATTCGAATCACCTGAATTCTCCCTGACGGGTAACCTGCGTACCGTCCTTGGTAAATCTTGGATTGGCGTCCTGCGGGTATCGCTGATTAATACATCATCACTACACACACCGCCGACCTTTGAGGCGGGTGTGTCTGGCCCCCCGCCCCCCTGCGGGGGGGTAGGTTGCCCTTGAACTTGACCACTGCTACTAAACTTGTTAGAGGGCTGAATTACTTGACCCAACCCATACATACCCTCCGACCTTCGGTGGGGTGTACCCACCCTACCGGCTTCCGGCTGGGTACAACCGCCCCCGTCCTTTGTAAAGTGCGGCTGCTTTGCTATCTGAACTTGTTCCCTTCCTTCGGGAGAACGCACGTCCTTTGGAAAGCACGTATTTAGGGACGCGGCTCCTTTCAGAAACATGCGGGGGTGCCGCTCTTCCTTCGCTTTCTGAAACAAGTTCGCTTCCTTCGGAAACACAGCCGTCCTTTGTAAAGCGTGGCGCTCGTAGCAGCGCGGTATCGATAGCAATACACAACGATTTCCGGTTCGTTTCACATGGGGTTCGCTTAGGAGACGCAGGCCGCATGTAGCGACCCTTCGGTCGAATAGGAACCCGCCAACCGGCCCAGTCGAAATATGTCCGTGCTTCTTCGCCGAGCTGTCATATAACCCACGCTCTGCCTCTACAGAACCTAAACCAACCCTCCGTAATTCGGTGGGGTGTCCCCACCCCGCCGTACTGCGGAGGGGTGTATAGGGGTGCAGTCCGCGGTTCGGTTGTACAGGATAAGTCCAAGGTTTGGCCGAACCCGAAGAACTTAACGACTCTATACCTCTACGGGTTGCCAGTAAGATTTGTTTGAACTTCAACCCCGGCTTGATAGTACTCCGTGCGCTTAGGGCACGAGGGTCTCCCAGCGTCCTTTGGAAACACGGGGGTACGCTTGTCCCCTTGGTAGATGCAATTAATGGATCTATTCGGTGGGGTGTCTCCACCCCGCAGATTACACTAGTAGCAGTAGGCGTCGAACTAGTGCGGCGATTAGTTTCACCACGTAGCGGTTGTCCTTTTTGCATTGAGAAATTCAAACTCAACTGACGACTAGGTCGCCATAAAATTTTAATCCGACGCGCCACACGAAGGGTTCCTTGTACCCAGGGAGTATCGGACGTCTCCTGTTCTAATGACCAAGGCCCCATCACATTACGCGATATGACTGAAACGGTACCGCACCCCGGGATTCGCCGTAAACTCTTGGACCTGACCGATAACTTGGTTGAATGCCCCACACTTATGTCGCCACACAACCCATCAGCGGCCTCTTCACCTATGGCTTCTCCCCATAATACACTTCCGAAATTAAACGATAAGGCTGATGATATCCGTGCATGTTGCGTCGCCGGTGTACGGTCAATTATTGAATTACACCCCCCTTGGGCTTGATACACCCCTCCAAAGGAAGGCGAGTGTGTAGGAAGTGTAGATGTGCGCGTCGTAATCAAACGGGTACCCGATGAAGTGCCCTCCACTTGGTCACCCCTACACAGACTACGTATGCAATTACGTTGTATAATTGGGGAATTCGAACCAGCACCCGCATAAAAAAACTTGCCCCAATTTAAATAAATGCGACATTTCATAACATTTGGCACCAAATTACGTCTCGCCTTTAGGCTACGCGAGCGTAATAACCGAGTGCGCGCTGATCCGCCAACCGCCTGTCGATTATGTTCGTGTGCACACCTCGCTGGGTCCGCAAAACGCCGCGTCGCCCTGTGGCGGGGTAGCGTCGTCTTCACCCCGTGTTCTCTGTCTACGTCCTGCCTTCGGGACCTGAGCTTCGCCTCAGTATCATCAAAGGCACTCCACCTCTTTTCAGCGCGAACCCTTCTAAGATAGCGCACAGACATATGCCTACTCGCTGAGTTCGAACCCACATTGCTGGTGAGCCCAATCACAGTGTTGCCCTGTTCAATACCGAAGGGTTTGTTTGCTGTATAGACCGTAGCACACGGTGTCTTCCGGTTAGTTGAGGATTTGCACCAGCCCCGTAATAATGTATTACCCTGCACGCGGTGTACGCGAACAACCTTGGTCATCCGACGCGTCAGTACACTCCGTGGAGTTTGAGCGTCAGAGTAAACATCCTCACCTCCGCTTGCGCCACAACCAACTGAAGGTTGGCCATAACTACCGTCCTTCGTAAATCTTGGATTGTCGTCCTGCGGGTATCGATGATTACCGTCCTTCGTAAATCTTGGATTGTCGTCCTGCGGGAATCGATGATTATACAGCGTATTTGACATCCAGTATACTGGATGTGTAATCTGTGGTTGGCCTGGTTCTCGTGACGCACCCGAAGACCGTGGACGAACAATACGTCGATACCCGATAATGGTCCGGGCCTGCGCAGACCTGGATTGCGCAAATGACCATCCCACTAGATAACCCGTTTTAACTAAATAATTTAAGATTTTAATTAAAAATTTTGTAGGCCTAACTTGTATATATTCCTTTTGGCGCTTATAAGCATCGTTCAATTGGCTAAATAAAAACACACTATGAATCATTCGGTTGTCTTCCGTAGAACGGACGTGCACGCCGCTAATCTATTGGTTCGGTGCCAAGCTCGACTCCACCACGATGCTCAGTCTTGGTCGTACTTGATCCGAGCGTGAACGCAAGCCCTGCGCTCCCGCTTATGCCCATCATTCTAAATGATGGTGAACAGTTGTGAATGGCACCCCCCCACTTGGTGTCCCCTCCCGCATGGTCCAAGAAGCGAACAACGCCTCCACCGAACGCACGCCTTGTGGGAGTAGGGGGGAGGGGGGGTAGCCTTCTCGGCATGGGGTCCGCGTAGCACTTGTTATCACCCTCAATACGCTATACAGCGTTTTTGACATCCAGTAAGCTCTGCTTCCTAAGCAAGGACGTCCTTTGGAAAAAGACATCGCTATACAACGTATTTGCATACGTAGTATGTGTATACAACGTATTTGCTTCTTTCAAGTGCGGCTCCGCCGACGTAGTATGTGTATACAACGTATTTGCTTCTTTCAAGTGCGGCTCCGCTGACGTTGTATGTGTATACAACGTATTTGCTTCTTTCAAGTGCGGCTCCGCCAACGTAGTATGTGTATGCGGAGCATAAACTGGATGTGAACTCACACACACCCATACCGGTGTTCGGGTGTGGAACATCAACCAAGTTGATGCCCCCGCAGGATTCGTAAAGAGCGTAACCTTTGGGTGGCTGTGAAAAATAGACATCGCACTTGCCCACCCTCAAGCGCGCACCTCATCCCTATGCGAAGTACGCTGGACATGCTTTCTGTGAACATAAGCGTAGATGTATGCTGCAGCTACGCACTTTGAAGCTGCTACGCACGCCTTGGTCCCCTTCCCCCGAAGGATGGAGGAGGGCTGCGACGACTTGATCCTAGATTGCCATCAAGGAGAGCGTAGCCGCTAGGGCGACTCTGAAGATGGTCACCGTCCTTTGGAAAGGTGACCTTCTTCGTCCTTAGGAAAATGGGTGCGGCTCGGTTTGTCACCAAAGGTGCAAAGGCAGCGTATCCTATCGTAGATGATTAGCTTTCGTCCTTCGTAAACAAGGACGTACGTCAGCTCGGGCTTAGCGGAACGATAACATGTAGCACGTCCTTCGGAAAGCACGTTTATGCAAGTCGCTGATCTGTCCACCGTCTTTGAAAAAAACCGGGGGGGGGGCGCCTGTCTCCCAAACAACGCGCTTGTTTGATAGATCGAGCATTCCTTTGGTTGCGGTCACCGTCCCCGACGGTGATAACGCACGCGCTGTGTCCATGTAACCCTGTCTTCCTTGCCTGTGGAGTCGCTCGTCTTTCTTACTGTCAGCGTATGTCAGAATGCTGAGCCGATGTTTCTGTAATATCATGCTACAAGTTGTAGGTCTATGCGAACGTCCTTTTTTTGTTGCGCTACACCTCAACAAAAGTAGGGAACCTACTGCGAACCTCTGGCGGTTTTATGAAAGACGCCTATCTTGTCTTTCCTGCGGAACTCCTTTTTTTAGAAAGCTCGGTAGCATAGGTCTAGCCTTACTCCGTATTGCATAGAGATAGTCCTTACGCTCGCGTAGCTTCACCTCTGGCGCGAAGCAGAGCTTAGGGAAGCGCCCAGTTGTTACCCTAGGATATGCTGCATTCCTAATCCGCAGCATCCACCCACTCCTTGGGGCCAATTTAGGCGGGCTTCGCGTGATTAGCTTGTTGTTGGGGGTATTCGAGCACCTTCCGTCTTTCCGAAGGAAGCGCCAGAGGTGAAGCTTTCCGAAGGAAGCCGCCAGAGGTGAAGCTTCCCGAAGGACGTTCGCTTCCTTCGGAAAGCCGCCAGAGGTGAAGCTTCCCGAAGGACGTTCGCTTCCTTCGGAAAGCCGCCAGAGGTGAAGCTTCCCGAAGGACGTTCAGAAAGCCCGTCCTTCGGGAGGACGCACGTCCCCCGCCAGAGGTGAAGCTTCCCGAAGGAAGCGAACGTCCTTCGGGAAGCTTCACCTCTGGCGCTTCCTTCGGAAAGACGGAGGAAGGATACGTCTTCTTTCATAAAGCACTCCGCAGTAACGCAGTACGCGGCACGCTCTTCCTTCGGAAAGACGGTCTTCTTTCAGAAGCACACTTCATGGTGATCTTCGATCACCCTCAAGATGCATAAGGTGCGTAGCACCAGCACGATCTTCCTTCGGAAAGACAGCGTAGCACTCTTCATGGTGATCTTCGATCACCCTCAAGATGCATAAGGTGCGTAGTCCACTTGATCGTAGATTGCCCTCACCCTCATCTACGAGGGTGTCACTGCGTGCTCTCTTCCTTCGTAAAGACGCGCGGTGCTCCTTGATCTTATGCTTCTTGAGGGTGATCGAAGATCACCATGAAGAGTGCTACGCGGTCCTTTGGAAAGCAGATCGTCGATCTGCTTTCCAAAGGATCGCGCTGCATAAGGTCAAGGAGGGCTACGCGCGTCTTTCCGAAGGTTACACGTCCTTCGGGAAGCCGCCAGAGGTGACGCTTTCCGAAGGAAGCCGCCAGAGGTGAAGCTTTCCGAAGGACGTTCAGAAACAAGTTCAGCTTCTTACAGAAAGCCGACAGAGGTGAAGCTTCCCGAAGGAAGCCGAAGGACGCGCTTTTTTCAAAACAAGTTCGCTTCCTTCGTAAAGCGAGTGCGTCCTTTGAAGTCACTGCCTGTTTTATTCAAGACGCAACTGCCTTGGAATACCTCCGTTCCCCGCTTACCGAAGGACGTGCGTCCTCCCGAAGGAAGGGAAGGAGCTTCACCTCTGGCGGGCTTCTTTCAGAAAGCGCATCCATAGAGGTTATCCGAGGTTAACCGTCCCCCTCCGTCCCCCGAAGGACGGACGTCTTGAAGAGGGACGGTGGGGAACTGAGGAATCCTTTCTGAAACAAGTCCGTCTTCCCGAGCTTCTTTCAGAAAGCCGCCAGAGGTGAATCTTCTTCCCTTCCTTCGGGAGGACGCACGTCCTCCCGCCAGAGGTGAAGCTTTCCGAAGGAAGCCGAAGGAAGCCGAGCTTCTTTCAGAAAGCCGCCAGAGGTGAAGCTTCTTTCAGAAAGCCGCCAGAGGTGAAGCTTCCCGAAGGACGTTCAGAAAGCCCATGCTTCGGGAGGACGCACGTCCTCCTGAGCTTCTTTCAGAAAGGGCGTCCTTCGCTTCCTTCGGAAAGCGCCAGAGTTGAAGCTTCCCGAAGGAAGCGAAATAAGTTCGCTTCCTTCGGTAAGGGCGTCCTTCGCTGCCTTCGCTTCCTTCGCTTCCTTCGCTTCCTTCGCTTCCTTCGCTTCCTTCGCTTCCTTCGCTTCCTTCGGAAAGCGAGCACCCATTGACCTTATGCTGCGCTATCCATTGGAATGCAGATCGTAGCTGCTGGTGATGGCAATCGTAGATCAAGTGACATACGCAGTATGTATATACAATCGAAGATTGTACATACGCAGTATGTGTACCACCCCCTACGCACTCCCTACGGGAGTGCGAGCTCCCCATGTCTTTCCGAAGGACGTACGGCCATAGGTGAAGCTAACCTCTGTGGATCTTATGCTTCTTGATGGTGATCGTCGATCACCATCAAGAAGCATAAGATCAAGGAGCATAATGTGCGTAGCACCCGCACGCTTCTTACCGGCCGTACCCCGACGGACGGAGGGCTACGGAGCCCAAGGCAAGCGTAGCCTCGACGAAAAGCACGCGGGACAGAGGACACCACACGCTTACCTCCATCCTGCGGGGGACGTGCAGATCATCATCTATGGCCTAATGACCAAAGGACCGCATATCTCGATCCGAAGGAAAGCTAAACCTTCTCCTACGGACGCACGAAGTGACGTGAGATTACGCATCTCGGATAACCGCCCATAACCTTCGTGTGGGAAAGACGTGCACTTGATACAACCGCTAGCAACAATCACCTTGTTGCAATTGACCCCACCTCTGGGAACCTCTAGCCCCGTCTGTTCGAGACGGCGTAACCCCAAAGGTAGGTAATCGCCTATCTAGGTGAACTGATAATGAGTGTCCAGCAAAGAGGCTCATTCACCAAGTGAACTAACTTGGATAAGCAACCGAACTGAAATGCATCCCCTATGGAGGTCTTGCGTTCGTCAATGCAAAGCTTGGCGTGAACCTATTCGTGCACTTGATACACTGCGTACGCTCGTTGGCGCCATGTGGCTCACCAACTGTATGAGTATTTGATGGTTATACTAGATCACCATCTTACGCTCGCGTAGCAGAGCTTAGGTATGGATTTGGGGGCTTTACGACTTGGACAAGTTACCCACCGGTGTAGACCCCTATCATAACGCAGTATCGAGTTCAAAAGCAGGACTGCACACTATCGGACATTCCTGTTGTCCACAACATAAGCAACTACGTGGCCTTTATGGCCCCCTAATTCAGCGTATTTGACATCCAGTAAGCTCGGCTTCGCTACGCTATGCGGAGCATAAACTGGATGTGTACGCAGGCGCGCGTGCTGAAAAACGTGCTTTCGGTGAGCATCATCGAAGATGATGTTGCTTCGCTTTCCGAAGGAAGCGCCAGAGGTGAAGCTTTCCGAAGGAAGCCGAAGGACGTGCGTACTCCCGAAGGAAGGGAAAAAGTTGCTTCCTTCGGGAACCTCTGGCGCTTCCTTCGGAAAGCACGTACTTCGTGCTCCGCAAAGATAGGAGGGACGCGCGATCTTTCATAACACTGCGGAGGGGGGGGTCACCATCTTCGTCGATGTCCGACGCTGAGACGCTTTCCTGAGTCTACGGTCCCCACTTTCCGGCTTCCTTCGGAAAGCGCCAGAGGTTCCCGAAGGAAGCAACTTTTTCCCTTCCTTCGGGAGTACGCACGTCCTTCGGGAAGCCCGCGTCCTTCGGGAGGACGCCCTTCCTTCGGGAGGACGCCCTTCCTTCGGGAGGACGCCCTTCCTTCGGGAGGACGCCCTTCCTTCGGGAGGACGCCCTTCCTTCGGGAGGAAGCCGCCAGAGGTGAAGCTTCCCGAAGGACGTTCAGAACCAAGTTTAACCTCTGGCGCTTCCTTCGGGAAGGGCGTATTTACTCCCTTCGAAAATGAAGGCCTAACCTCAGATTCGGTGGTCCTTTGGAAAGCAAAAAGCACGCTCTCTCTTTCCGAAGGAAGCGCCAGAGGTTCCCGAAGGAAGCAACTTTTTTATGAACGTCCTTCGGGAAGCTTCACCTCTGGCGGCTTCCTCCCGAAGGAAGGGCGTCCTCCCGAAGGAAGGGCGTCCTTCGCTTCCTTCGGGAAGCTTCACCTCTGGCGGCTTTCTGTAAGAAGCTGAACTTGTTTCTGAACGTCCTTCGGAAAGCTTCACCTCTGGCGGCTTTCTCCCGAAGGAAGGGCGTTCTCCCGAAGCACGGGCTTTCTGAACGTCCTTCGGGAAGCTTCACCTCTGGCGGCTTTCTGAAAGACGCTCGCTTCCTTCGGCTTCCTTCGGAAAGCTTCACCTCTGGCGCTTTCCGAAGGAAGCGAAGGAAGCGAAGGAAGCCGAAGGACGTGCGTCCTCCCGAAGCACGGGCTTTCTGAACGTCCTTCGGGAAGCTTCACCTCTGGCGGCTTTCTGCACGTCCTTCGGGAAGCTTCACCTCTGGCGGCTTCCTTCGGAAAGCTTCACCTCTGGCGCTTCCCCAAGGACGTGCGTCCTTCCGAAGGACGGGCTTTCTGAACGTCCTTCGGGAAGCTTCACCTCTGGCGGCTTACTTCGGAAAGCTTCACCTCTGGCGCTTCCTTCGGAAAGACGGATGGTGATCTAGGATCACCATCAATAAGCTCATAATGCGAACCCCACTACTCACCGTAGGGGGTGTACGATACGGCGAGCTCTGGGTCTTTCCGAGTGCGAGCTTGCCGCTTGTTGGGCCATTGGCCCTAAGTGCACGGAGGCGCACGCCGAAGGTGGGTGTTGATACAGACCTGGGTGTATTTCACTTGACCTTCGTCAACGCTGATAGTCTAGTGAATGACGCGAACGTGAACGGAACACCGATCGAAACTCGCGCATACAACGTTAAAGTCTGTATGACGTTCATCGTAACCCACAAGGTTCCATACGGCCATAGTGGGTCGACCTAAAGATTACCTCTATCGGGCTTAACCGAGATTGCATTGAAAACTCCAAGGTCCTCGGTTGACATAGCACCCTACACCAGGTCAACTCTGGTATTTGACATCATCGAAGATGATGGTGACATACGCTGTCTGTATTTACGCTCGCGTAGCTTCACCTCTGGCGCGAAGCAGAGCTTACAATCGAAGATTGTATTCGCAGTATGTGTACCGGTAACCCGGGAACGGAGCCGACACCTCAACCGAGAGCATTGCATTTTAAAATCCACGTCCTCCTACGGTGTTCATATGTAACCTTACGTTAGTAACGGAGCTAACCAACATCTACTATTATGGTGATCTTTGATCAAAAAACTTACCAAACACGTTTGCGAAACCCACAAATTAAACCATGATTAATCCAGTGTTTTAACATCATACGTGTTAACCCAAATTTGCGGTAAACACTTCGACTTCTATTAGTCAGCAAACATCGATTACGTATCTGAGTGACTTGTCCCGACAAACTGGACAACAATATTTGCCACTTTGCACGCTGATTGTACAATTGAAGCTTCAAGTCTGACCCAAAATGTATAGTTAATTTCTCCGCACTCCGGTGCACAATACGGCGACCTTGATTTGACTTGGACCATACCTTCAGTAAAGTCCCTTGACTCGGCCCCTCCAGGCGCTTTTTCAACCCCAAATTCATCGTAACATTCGCACTGCCGCCTTCCGTAGGACGGACAGCAACGTAATCGGAACCATCTACGCCCAACACGCCTACCGGTGGTATAGTTGTAATTTGAGCGCAGGCTTGTAACTCGGAATACTGAATACTGGTCGATCTGCTATCAGTATCTTTACTTGGAGTTAAACTGCGCGCTCTTTTACTGTACACAACGGTCGAATCAAAATCATACGGTGCAATCCCACCTAAACCAGATGCACGTACGCCTGCGACATAAACTCGCCCACCCCCCACATAATAATTCGATGCAGCACCGGAGTGAACTGGAGAATTGCTATCTCCCTTGAAGTTCCCACCCAACTGACACCGAGAGCTGCTCGTTCGATCAATTACAGTGGGTCGAACAACCGAACTAGACCCTAATTTAGCTGCATCGTTTTTGCGCATACATTGCGATTGGGCATGTGCACCTTCATCTCCCAGGAGGGTCAACGAACATACGCTGATATTAGACCGTTGTAGCGCCTTTGGGTCGCCGTAGTGCCGGCCAGACACTCGAACTTCCTGCGTAATAGAAGACATTAAATATTTTAACAATTTTTTTTGTTTTTCAACCTGATTAAAGGCGACGCGTTTTTTATAATCTTTAGAATTCCTATTATAACGTAATGATACTCTTGACATGATTCTTGCAATTCATTGTAGGGACGACCGCTACGCCGGTATCCACATTGTGAACGATCATGTTTGATTCCTAAGTTTTGACGTTTACGTCCGTGTAGTTACGCTCGCGTAGCTTCACCTCTGGCGCTTTCCGAAGGAAGCCCCAAACCTGCTTTATGCTCTTCCTTAGGAAATACACCGTCCTTACGCTCGCGTAGCTTCACCTCTGGCGCGAAGCAGAGCTTATGAACATACCCTCAACTTGAAGGCCTGATTTATGAAAGACTCTACTGCCCCTCCGTTCCTCATCAAGACGTACGTTCCCCGCTTTCCGAAGGAAGCGAAGGAAGCGAAGGAAGCGAAGGAAGCGAAGGACGCCCTTCCCTCCAGAGGTGAAGCTTCCCGAAGGAAGCGAAACAAGTTCAAAGGACGCGCTTTCCGAAGGAAGCGCCAAAGGTTCCCGAAGGAAGCAACTTTTTTCTGAACGTCCTTCGGGAAGCTTCACCTCTGGCGGCTTTCCGAAGGAAGCGAACTTGTTTCCGTCCTTCGGCTTTCTGAAAGAAGCTTAACCTCTGGCGGCATCCTTCGGCTTCCTTCGGGAAGCTTCACCTCTGGCGGGGTGGCGGCTTTCCGAAGGAAGCGAACATGTTTTGAAAAAAGCGCGTCCTTCGGCTTTCTGAACGTCCTTCGGGAAGCTTCACCTCTGGCGGCTTTCCGAAGGAAGCCGAAGGAAGCCGAAGGAAGCCGAAGGAAGCCGAAGGAAGCGAACTTGTTTTGAAAAAAGCACGTCCTTCGGCTTCCTCCCGAAGGAAGGGCGTCCTTCGCTTCCTTCGGGAAGCTTCACCTCTGGCGGGGTGGCGCTTCCTTCGGAAAGCTTCACCTCTGGCGGGGTGGCGGCTTGATGAACGTCCTTCGGGAAGCTTCACCTCTGGCGGCTTCCTTCGGAAAGCTTCACCTCTGGCGGGGTGGAGGCTTTCCGAAGGAAGCGAACGTCCTTCGGGAAGCTTCACCTCTGGCGCTTCCTTCGGAAAGCTTCACCTCTGGCGGGGGACGTGCGTCCTCCCGAAGCACGGGCTTTCTGAACGTCCTTCGGGAAGCTTCACCTCTGGCGGCTTTCCGAAGGAAGCGAACGTCCTTCGGGAAGCTTCACCTCTGGCGCTTCCTTCGGAAAGCTTCACCTCTGGCGGGGTAAGAGCATCAAGAGAGGTGGGGCGTCAACAAAGTTGATGCCCCCCATAGATTGGTTGGAACCGAAATCCAACATATACTAGACTGATGACCCTTACGTAGGAGGACGTCCTTTGGCGACGGAACAATGACATTCCTTCGGGGAAGACGATCATGATTGATTTCTGAAAGATCAAGTGCACGTCTTACCAAGTTGATGCCTGCGTGAGGTAACGTGATCTTTCCCATGTCACCGAGTCTTGCAGAGTCTGTGAAATAAGTCCGGCCTTTGGCATCTACTGTGTTTCCAAAGGCCGGGCTTGTTTCATCATACAGCCGCTCTCTAAAGATTATCATCTACGACAGGCTTCGCAGATTTTCAGAGAGCGGGGCCTATGGATATCATCATATACAACCTGCACACCCATGGACGGTGATCAAAAGAGCATTCCATCAACAAGCCCTGACTACCCCCTAAGGGCTGAGGGAGCCCTAGGGTGGACGCGCTTCTTTCAGAAAGACGCAGCCCGACCGCACTACCCTCAACGTCCCCCGCTTTCCGAAGGAAGCGAAGGACGCCCTTCCTTCGGGAGGAAGCCGAAGGACGTGCGTCCTCCCGAAGCAAGGGCTTTCTGAACGTCCTTCGGGAAGCTTCACCTCTGGCGGCTTTCCGAAGGAAGCCGAAGGAAGCCGAAGGAAGCGAACTTGTTTTGAAAAAAGCGCGTCCTTCGGCTTGATGAACTTGTTTCCGTCCTTCGGCTTCCTCCCGAAGGAAGGGCGTCCTTCGCTTCCTTCGGCTTCCTTCGGAAAGCTTCACCTCTGGCGGGGTGGCGGCTTTCTGAAAGAAGCTCGGCGTCCTTCGGC